>WNFI01286989.1_pt2 | contig 35414 bp, 26 predicted proteins | sample 5400471 | NCBI WGS metagenome assembly WNFI01 (sample SAMN13153348, study PRJNA577476) | soil metagenome | isolation source: 100 cm saprolite on Douglas fir-dominated hillslope | place: USA:California | collected 2013-09-17 | reverse complement strand
ATTTCCATCGGCGCGGCAATAGCCAGCGGAGAGTTCGTGAGCGCCCATGAACAGTATGGAAGAAACCGTCCGGAAGCATAGGACAGTAACCAACGATTACCAGAAATGAGCGAGGTCGCGGTTTGACTCAGATAGATTATATGTCGCTGAAAACAGAGCTGGAGCCGATCATCGCCGGCGCATATTCCGAAGGACAGGCGCGATTCGGAGACTTGGGCCTTGATTTGCCGACTTATACCGACCGAATTGATTCCATCGTTCGTAAACATCTTGGCAGAGCGCCTTCTGCCGACCACGCTCTTAGCTTTGTGAAGGCGCTCCACGGCCGGGACCTTTATCTGGCGACCGCCTGCTCCCAATCCAGCCCGGGCACTGCTCGTCACAATTCCGCCGAGCCGCCTGAGCAAGCTTCTGTTGCGTGGAAGATGCTTGAGAGTACCTACAAGGGGCTCATCTACGATCTTGTGCGTTTCTTCTGTCGTACCAGCTTTACGGCGCAGGATCTGGCGGACAGCATACTGGCCGACCTCTTCCTGCCGGACCGCTCGGGCCACAGCCGCATCGCTTCCTACGATGGAAGAAGCTCACTCGGTACCTGGTTGCGCGTCGTAATCTGCAATCGCTCCATCAATGTTCAGCGCTGCAGCGCTTGCGCCAAGAGTACAGATCTGAAGTATGAATTGCCGGACGGTCCCGCCGTGGCCAACATCGAACTGACCGTCCGTGCCCAGCGTTACGGAACCGCCGTGGAGGACTCTCTGGGAACAGCGTGCCGGGGCTTGACATCCCGGGAACGTCTCATGCTGTTATGGCGCTACCAGGACGGGCTGCAGCTCGGGCAGATCGCGCGGCTGCTAGGCATTCACCAGTCAAACGTAACCCGGCAGCTCGAACGCCTGCAAGGAAAATTGCGCGACGATGTGATGGCGATTCTCTCCACCAAGCACGGTCTCAGCAGTTCTGCCATTCAGGAATGCTTTGAGGATATCGTTGAGAACCCGCGCCATGAAGTTTCCATTCTTGAGTTTGTAAAAGCAATGCAGGGACCGTTTCAGGAAAATGGCGTTGAGCGGCCCATGACGCGGCCCGCAAGCCGAAAACCCGGGACCTCACTCAAGCCATCTTTCCCAGCCAATGGCTTTGTGAAAGAGGCATGAGCCACGCCGCCGCAGCGGTCTGACAAGAAGCAATTCGACCTGCGCTTTTATCTCGAGCAGGTAATGAAAAGTCGTCATTCAAATCTCAACTGCCCATCCGCGCAGACGCTCGCAACCGAAGTTGCGAGATGAGATAAGGCGATGGCAGAACACCCTGAAAGCGACTCACCGGAACACATTCCCGAAGAAGACATCGCGGCTTTCCTCGATAACGAGCTCCCGTCTCGAAGACGCGAAGAGGTCATCGGACATCTGGCCATATGCCCTTCATGTAGGACGATCATTGCGCAATCCGAGCAGAGCAAGAAATCAGCCCCCGATCCAAACAGACCCTCTGAATAATCGTCGCTTACTCAGCGCGCGTTCCAGGCGCGAAACCGCAAACTTCCCGCATGATCTTGTCTATCTTTGTAGTTTTTGTACCGGGATTTTTCGGAAGGTTGGGGCCTCAAGGCGCCCCTCAGGAGTCATTGAGGGTGGCTAGACGTTTCCGCGGTCTTCGCGAGGAGCCGAATACATCGTACGATGCCGTCGTGATTGGCGCCGGCGTCGGAGGACTTACTTGCGCCAATCTCCTCATCCGGGCCGGGCTCAAGGTCCTGCTCATCGAGCAGCATTTCATGGTGGGAGGCTATTGCAGCACGTTTCGACGCAAGGGATACACCTTCGACGCAGCCACCCATTTTTATCCTCTGCTGGGTAATAACTCCACAATCACCGGCGCCTTGCTATCAGAGATGGGCATCACCACCGAGTGGGTGAAAATGGACCCAGTGGATTGCTTTCATTTTCCCGACGGCTCGCGGTTTTCAGTGCCAGCCGATTTTGACTCCTACCTGCGGAAATTAAAAGACGAATTTCGGGAAGAAGCCGAGAACCTGGACAAATTCTTTGCTGTGGTGCGCAAGACCTATCTGATTGGCCTGATGCGCTACTTCCACAACGTCTATAGCGATCGGATCAGGCCTTACGAGCGCCTCACCGTTCGCGATGTTCTGAGCCGGTATTTTCGAAATGAAAAGCTGAAGCTCCTGCTGACGGGGGACATTGGTCATTGGGGTTCTCCGCCATCACGTACATCATTTGTGTTCGACTCCATGCTCCGGCTCTCTTACTTTCTGGGAAATTATTACCCGCGTGGCGGTTCGCAGGTTTTTGTGGACGAATTGGCGCAACGATTTGAGGAGGGTGGCGGACATATCCTGATGAGTTCGCTGGTGCGGCGGGTCCTGGTCCGCAACCACGCTGCCTGGGGAGTGGAAGTGGAGACGGGCACTCCACGGCATAGAACCCACAAACAAATCTCTGCTGGAGTAATTGTTTCCAATGCCGATCTGCGCCATACGCTGGAGCATATGATTGGCCCCGACCTCCTGGATCCGGACTATGTGGAGCGGACCCGGCAGCTTCGCCCCACGTACCCATGTTTTCTCTTGCACCTTGGATTGAAAGATATTCCGCTTGAAGAATTACGGAGAGCAGAGGGCCACCACTGGAGTTCCTGGGACGCAGAAGATGTGTCAACCGATGCATACAAAGTGTTTTTGCCAACCGCTTATGATCCCAGCCTCGCGCCGCCTGGCGGACAGATCGCGATCATCCAAAAACTCAGTAACGTCAAATACGTAGCAGTAACAGACTGGCCTGCTCAAAAAAATGCGGAGGAAGATCAGATTCTGCGGTCTTTGGAACGCCGCCTTCCGGGCCTGTCAGACCGAATCGTGGTCAAGCTGGGCGCGTCGGCCCAGACCTCGTACAGATATACGCTCAACTATCAGGGTGCGATGCTGGGATGGGAGATGTCTCCTGATCAACTGGGAAACGGACGTCCTGCACTGTCTGCCCCAATCAAGAACCTTTTTTTCACAGGGCATTGGACCCAGCCTGGCGGTGGTATTACTCCGGTTATGGTTTCGGCGATGCAAACAGCAAAGCTGATCACCAGTAACCTGCAATGCCGAGAGGCGCCCGCGAAAGCGCTGCAAGTAGCTAACTCCATGGTGGCGCTACCAGCATGAACGCCGCCATTAATCAATTAACGCTGCACTCAGACGCGCCGGCGAGGGTACCGCTCCGTAATCTCGTAGTACTGGCCACTGAGAACGATACCTTTAGTCAACAATTGGTGCACAAGCTTCGCCAAAACCAGCCGGAGTGGCGCTGTTCTCTTCTCGATCCCGGCAGGGCTCGACTCCACAAAATCGACGACGACGCGCTGACTGGTTTTATCTACGCACCACGGCTGATCACCGGCGATGGCATGACACCAGACGTGGTCGAAGCCAAGCGTCTCTTCGACCGCGCAGCTATTTGGCAGAATTGCCAGTTTGTCCTGCTGTCCAGCGCGCTGATCTACGGAACAGCGCCGGGACGGCGCGGATTTGCTGGTGAAGATTGCTCTCCTCTACCCAGGGGCGACAATCATATTTCCGATCAATGGAATTCGCTGGAAGAATTGGCCCACGAGTACCTGCACGGGACAACGCTCACAATCCTGCGGCCCGCAATCATACTTTCCCAGCCCGGACTATTTAACCATCTCTTTTCACGCAGGCTCGCACCTGCTCTGCCGGGCCACGATCCGGCGTTGCAGCTTCTCAGTCTTTCCGACCTCGCTGGGGCGGTGCTGTGTGCTCTCGATGCGAGAAGAGCGGGCACATTTAACGTAGCCCCGGACCGTGTGGTGCCTCTGCATCAAGCCATTCGACTGGGCGGCGGCACTCGTCTCCCAATTCCGCGCACGCTACAGCGGCCTTTCCAAAGATCAGAAGCCCTGGATTTCCTGCGTTATTCCTGGACCATCTCCAATGAGGAGATAAAGCGGGAGCTCGGCTTTATTCCCTGCAAGTCGAGCGTGGCCGCATTACGCGAATTCCGCGATCAGAACCAGGACTTGACCACGCCAGAACCGCAATTCGATGAATTCGGAATGGATAAAAGCTATATCCGGTTTTACGGCAGGTCCCTGTTCAAATTTCTTTCAGAATACTACTGGCGCATTGAGCACAAGGGCATAGAACACGTTCCGCGGCAAGGACGGGGAGTGCTTGTGGGAATGCATCGCGGGTTTATGCCATGGGACGGTGTGATGGCGCTGCACGCGATGGTGACGAAGACGGGAAGGTACCCGCGTTTCTTAACCCATTCCGCGCTGTTGAAGTTCCCTTTTTTAGCAAACTTCATGACTAAACTGGGGGGCGTGGCGGCCTGCCAGGAGAATGCGGACCGGGTCCTGGAAAGTGGCGAACTGCTGGGAATTTTTCCCGAAGGAATTCATGGCGCCTTCACACATTATCGAAAGGCCTACAAGCTCCAGGCATTTGGGCGGGACGCATTTGTGAAGCTGGCCCTGCGCCATCGTGCGCCCATCATCCCATTTGTCACAGTCGGAAGCGCCGAGATATTCCCGATCTTCGGCAAAATCAAATCGCGGGCATGGACAAGATATGCAGGCTGGCCCTGCATTCCGATTACGCCTACATTCCCGTTACTTCCGCTGCCGCTCCCGTCAAAATGGCACACGCAGTTCCTGCCACCCATTGCAGTGGACCAATATCCGCCCGACGCGGCCAAAGACCAATCAGTGGTGAAGACGATAAGCCGCGAAGTTAGGGCAAAAATGCAGCAGGCGGTCGACGATATGGTCGCCCGGCGCCGATCCGTTTTCTTTGGATCAATTTTCGAGCGGAGGACGAATGAAAGCCAAAGCAAGCTTGTGGCGAGTTAAGGACATCTTCCTTATTGCTCTCCGCCACGTTTTGCTGCACATACTGCACCAGCACGTCGCCAGATGGCCGAAGCTCGCGCGCAGATTACCTGGCAGCCGTTTGCCCGCACCCGACCGTCTCCGCGTGGCGATTGAAGAGATTGGCGGCACTTTCATAAAGTTCGGGCAGATGATGGCCATGCAAACGGACTTGCTGCCCTTGGATTATTGTGCGGCTCTGTATAGTCTCTTCGACCAGGTACCGGCGTTCGACTATTCGGAGGTGGAAAAGACCTTCCTCAAGGACCTGCAACGACGTCCGCTCGAGATCTTTGATTCGTTTGACACGCGTCCTGTCGCGACAGGCTCCATCGGCCAGGTGCATCGCGCGACCCTGCAAGGCCAGAAGGTTGCTGTGAAGGTCATGCGCCCGACCATCATCAGCGAATTCAATACCGACATTGCCACCCTGAGATTCACCGTTCGCCTGGTCAAGCTAGTGCGGTGGCGCAGCCTTTACTGGATTATTGCTCCTACCGAGGAGTTTGTCGCCTGGACCCAGGAGGAACTCGACTACCGCCGTGAAGCGCACTACATGGATGAACTGGGCCGCAATGCCCGGAATAATCCCAACGAAAAAGTTCCCGCAGTCTTCTGGAGTTGTACCACAGCACGAATCCTCACGGCTGAGTTCCTGGAAGGCGTCACGATATCGGAACTCCTGAGAGTCCGGGCAGCCGGCAACGTGACGGCCACTGTGGATTTTGACCAGAACCTTTTCGCCGGCCGTCTGGTTGACAACTTCCTTGGGGACGCTTTCCGCCACGGCATGTTTCATGCTGACCTGCATCCGGGAAATCTGATGATCATGCGCGACAATGTCGTGGGGTATATCGATTTTGGGATCTCAGGGGTGCTGAGCCGTTATTCTCGCCGCCATCTTATTTCCATGACTTTGGCCTATGCACGCGGTGACCTGGAGGCAATGTGTGAGTCCTTCTTCAGGATTACTACTTTCGACAAGAATGCAGATCTCGCCGGCTTTCACCAGGGGCTGAAAGACGCATCGGCCGATTGGTACGGAAACGGAATGGGCGAAAGCAGGCTGCGCCGGAGCATCACGTCCATCATGCTGGATTTGCTGGTGCTTTCCCGCCAAAACGGCATTTGGCCTCAGCGGGACGTCATCAAGTACATACGCTCCGCCATCGCGCTCGATGGTCTGGTCAAAACATTCTCTCCGGAAATGGATATTGGTCTTCACCTGGAGCAGGCCTGCGAACGGCACATTAAGTGGGATTCATCACAAAACTTGATCTCATCTGAAACCCTCGTGGGCTGGTTCGGGGGATCGGCAAATTTGGTTCGGGATGGCGTCCTCCGTGCAATTGCTACTCTGCGCCATCTCGGAACTGACGATTCTCCGGAACACTCGATCTCTTCCGCAAGGCCGAGGAATAGAAAGAACAATCGGTCCGCGAGAGCGTTCAGCTTTGCCTGGGTGGCCATCTGCGCTGCGATGATTTTTTGGCCATCTGAGTCAGCGTGGTCCGGTCATAGCCTTCGCATCGCCGGCCCTGCGCTCCTAGGTCTGACATTCATCATATGGCAGGCTCTGAAATCTGTGCGCGCCACGTAGAAATCTTTTCGCATGCTACCTCGATGGGCACATTCCCGATCCGCAAGGCACAGCCGGAAATCCCATGGGGCCGGCGACGCCCCGTGTGGCGCCGGGGACTCTGTCTCCTTCGAAGATCAAGCCAGAAGGCTTCGCGAGTCGCTGCAGCAGATGGGACCGCAGTTTTCCTGTTTTGCTCTCTACCTGTCTTCCCGAATAGATCTGCTGCCTGCGGAATACTGCCGGGAACTCGCGCTTACTTCCCAAATCACCTTGCCTTCCGCGCCATCCACGGTCCACCGCCTGCTCACGGAAGAATTAGGGGAGAAGGTGGAGCGGAGCTTCGACAGCATTGATTATGACCCTGTGCAATCTACGCTGATCACGCAGTCTCATCGCGCCCGGCTGAGGACAGGAGGACTGGTGACGGTGGATTTGCTGCGTCCCGAATTTCATGTTTTGCAAAGCCGGAGCGCTTTCGCGCAATTTCTCGACTCCACTGCCATCAACAGACTTTGCGGCGAACTTGCGATAGAGGGCGCGATCACGGACTTTTTAAATGCGTTGCAAAGAAAAACAAATCTCTCTCTGGCAGGGCAGGCGCTGGGGAACCGCGCCGAGGACAAGCCTTGTGAGCTTTTGATCGCTCGCAAGATCTATGGCGAATTGTCCACTGCCAGGGTTCTGACGTTGGAACACGTGGATGCTAAGACTGCGGACCTGGTCGTGGCCGGACGTCCTTACGCCGCGGGCGAACTGCTGCGTCGGGTGTGCAGGGTCTGGCTTGAACTGGCATTGTGCCGGCATCATTTTCCGGTTGATCCCCAGCTATACAACGTGGCTGTTTCGGCAAACCACCAGATCTCTTTCGATGGATGCGAGTTCGCTGCATTGCCCAACGCCGCCCGAGAGAATCTGTGGCACTACCTGCAAGCCACCATGGTCGATGATCCGGACCGTTCGTCCATGTATCTGCTGCGGGAAATGCAGGTCGCCGGCAACCGGGACGTAGATCCTCAGGGTTTTCGCAGCAGCTTCCGGCAGTCCGCTTACTTCGCCGTGCTGGAGCCGGTCCTGGGCACCGATAGCAATGCCCTTCCGCAACTCGTGTTCCAACACTGGAAAACGGCGCTGGAGCACGGGTACCGTCCCAAGCCGCATCTCCTTTGTTTTTATCGCGGTTTATTTTCGGTGGCCCGCATGGCCAGAAGCTTGTCCGCCAGCGGAGACCATCTGCGCGAAGCCATGGACGAATTCCGGGCCGCCAGGGTCTTCGATCAAATCCGCGATTTCGCCGACTGGCACTATTTCACTCAGAATGCCGACAAGTTCGCCAGCGCCATGGTCAATTTTCCCAGGACGTTCGATGACGCGCTCACGAGGGCATCACGACCGCCTCAGGAAGTCTTTACCCGGAAGCAGTCTGATACGTCGCGCTCCAGGAGCAGTCTTCCCGCTGGCATGGTAGCGCTTCTTTTTCTGGTTGCTGCAATATTTCTCTCTCAGTCGGCCGGCAAGAACGGGTTTTCGGAGAAGCTCATCATTCTCACGATCATGTTCGCCGGATTAGCTGTATTGCAGAACTTCGAAGATCGTGAAGGAACATGAACCTTCGGACTGCTTAGAGTCCGTCCCTTCCGTTTCTGCCAGTTCGCGCTCTCGCCTGTTGAAAAACGCCTTCCATCCCCGCAAATCCTTACCCATCAAGTGTCCTTATGTTGATAGGCGTTCGTGTCTCCTGTCCGATGATCAACAAGTTTGGCTGTGGAGCCGAAATGCGCAACGCGAAGAGGATCCAACGGAGGTAAGCATGATTGTACGTGACATCACAAAGTCCGCCTTAAGTTTGTCCTGGGCGTTCTCATTGCTGGGAGTAAGTCAGGCCATCAACCTGGTCCGGCCGGGCGAGACTAGTCGAGTGAACAGGTTTGCGCAAATGTCTCAAGTCGCTGCCGATCAGATCGATGAATCCATGAAAGGTGTCTATCGCTCCGGCGAGAACCTCCAATCCTGCATGGTAGATGCTGTGTTTTCGTGGATGAATCCAGCTAGCTGGACGAACCTGGGCAATTCGGCCAATCCGATGAATTTGATTCGGTCGGTCATGAGTGCCGCACAGTCTGGCGCCGGATGTTGCGGGCAATCTGCTGGACCCGCACAGCAGCAACCATTTCCGCCAGGCCCTTCCGCCCAGTAACAATGCCGGCGGGCTGGACCGGCTGACACCCGTTGCCGGAAGTTTGCCTTAAAGACGGGAGATCCAGGGGACCCGCTCAAACTGGTTGAGTATCTGCTCAGCCTTGGCATGAAACAACACATGGGCCTGCATGGCAACGACAGTTTCTTCTACCTCGCGCAACACGTCTGACCTTCCGCCGCAAGGCGACTGCCTCGGTGCGCTCGACCTGCAAAAGACCCTCGATATTCTTACCAAGGAGTTGTTCGGTCAGCTAGGGAACACCGGCCAGACTCTGTTTCTCTTTGGAGACGGCGTACAACGGCTGGCGGTCGAGAACGTCTTTGATCTGTTTAGTCCTCAGACCTGGACGCCTGCCAACGTCCTGCGCATGAGTTCACTCGCGGGACGACAAGCGCTTCGAATCTCCGAGCTATGCGCCAATCCGGAAGCTGCGAGTTTAGCGTGGCAGGAGCTCCGCAACAAAATCGAAGTTTTCTATCTGGTGAGAAACCTGGAATCCGTGCTGGGGATTTCCAGTGATGACACCAGGCCTCTTCACGCATTAGTTGAAAAAGCTTACAGCCTGCCGGCGTTTCAGGCTCTATGGGCCGTGGAAGGATTAGGACACTACTATGCGGCTTCTTATTGGCGTCTGCATGGACCGCCCAAGCGTCTGCTGGGGGAGGAAAATGTCCTTGTTCCGGAGAAGAGCCTGTTAATGCTCCATGCGGGCATGGGACTGTTTTTTGGCGATTGGCTGTTAGGGCTGGGCACTCCCAGCCTCACGGTGAATTCCCCGCATTCCCAGTTTCGCAGTGTTGTAGAACGGTTTGTAGAACTTGCCACTGACAATGCTCAGAAAGGCTTTTTGGGGCCGGTCATTGAGTCTTTGGGTCTGGTCACGCGCGATGTCTATCCCGACATGGTCCACTCGGTTTATGCGGCCTTGCTGGAGCAGGCTCCGGAATTGGCAGGTTATTACTGGCATGGAGTCGGACGCGCGCTTTACTTTTCGCGCCGCTATTTCCTGCCGGTGCTCAGCACCGTCTGGAGCGGCATCGACAGCGAAGCGCAAACGTCGCCCCAGCAAAACAATGCCATGGCAGGCCTGGCTTGGGCGGTCGTCCTGGTCAACATGCGCCAGCCGGAGATCCTCGAAGGCATCCTTCGAAATTATGTTGCAGATTCGAAGCTGCAGGATAGCTTTTCCAACGGAGTTGCATCCTCCGTGATCATGCGCCAGGCGACAACTCCCGATGCGTCTTTTATCGCGGCCCTCTATGACTATCGACCGGCTGACCCGCGGCTGATTCCGCTATGGACGCGTCTGCTGACACTGCCAGCCACCGTTGCGTTGAACAAATACTATCCGGTACTTAGGAAACATCGTGCTCTGGGAGAGGTGTTCAGATATCAAGATCTGGCTGAATTGACGTCCTGCCTGGAAGGGGGGCCTACACGGCCTCAGGAGCGCAACGTGGCAGAGAGACGAGCGGTCAATCCCTGGACCTGGCAGGATCGGTTGGGTTTCTCTCAGGCGATCGAGATACGTGGCGGGGAGCGGGTCGTCCACTGCGCCGGCCAGGTATCTGTGGACGGAAGTGGAACCCCGCTCTTTGCCCGCGACATGGCCAAACAGATCAACCAGGCGTTGGATAACCTTGAAGTTGTCCTGAAAGATGCCGGTCTCACATTGGCCAACGTCGTGCGGCTGAACTACTACACCACGGACATGGCGGCTCTTTCAAACGCTGCTCCGGCGTATGGTCCGCGCCTGGCAGCGTCCGGTTGCAAACCTGCGGCCACGGCCGTTGCCGTAACCAGCTTGTTCCATCCGGACCTCATGATCGAAATCGAAGCTACCGCTGTTGCGTAGCTTTCAGTACGCCGGTGGCGAAGTGGACGTTGCTGCAAGAGTCGCCTCGTGATCGAGCACGGCGGATAGGAAGATGATGACTGTTGTTGAAAAACCCGCACCTGCTCCGAACTCTCAGGTTTCCGCCGTCACCATGACCCCGGACCGCGCCCGCGATGCTCTGGTACTACCGGAGGTCCCCAGATATCTCGCCCGGGGATTGGACCTCAAGCGCTGGTGGATGGAGCTCGAACAAAAGGGTGGGCCTGCGGATAAGGACCGATTCCAAATCGTGCGCAGCTTCAATCAGCCGACGCGAAGTCTTGGCTTTTTCGGGGAAGCGACGGTCGATGGCAAGATGGTCCCGGTCCTGGGAAACGTCCAGGAAATGTTTTACGACCAAATGCGGGCACCGGTCGGGTTGGGACGCAAGTCGGCTGAAACCGCGTTAGCCCAGATACGCGAGTTTGTAATGAGGTACTTCCTGCGGATTACGTCTTTTCGTCAAGCGGAGGCCTATTCCGACGCTGCTGATCCCATTCCGCCGCCTGCCTTCGCCAGACTGAGCTGGTGCCCTCGATCTGCCCCTTCGCAAGCAGGCTTTGGCTTTGCGCAGCTGTTCAACAAACGCGTCGGTTCCGACGTCATACAGCCATTCCCGAGCTATGAGCAACAAGCCATCGTCGACCAGCGTGAGCTTGGCGCCACGTACGAGTGGATTGTCCTGCGTGTTCGAATCTTCGATTTCAATTTTGGGTTTCGGCCCCTCGGCGAACATGGCCCGGAACTTACTTTCGGCGAGAATGAAGAAAGCTATCTGGTGGCCCATGAGGAATTTATCAATCATAGGGACTATACCGGCTCGGTCAAACCGCCGGCCAAGCTTGAGGGGATTGGCGACTACGGCGCCGGAGATTTTGTTCCCATTGGCGATTACGGCGTCGGCTACGCCTTCATCAAAAACCCTGTACAGAGCGTCTTTGGCTACGGACCGGGCGAATTTGACGCAGCGATTCAATTGATCAATTTTCGGGTTTATGAGACCGGCTATATCAGTGTCAGGATGGTGTTCATCGCCAACCGTCCGCAGCAAGTTGCGAACCTCACAATTGACCCGGTAAATTGGGGTTTTCGCGCGGCCGATGCACTGTCCTTCGGCATGGCTTCGCGCCTGCTCTCCCCGGCCAAATACATTCTCGATCAATTTCCCTTTAAAGTCGCGGTCGACCCGGTGAGCGCCTACATTGAGGCCGCGAACCTCATCAGTGGAGGAGCTGCGGCGCGGACCCTCTGTATCTCAAAAGAGACGCTCGAAAGATACTTGTTGCTGGTCCACTTCCAGCAGCATTACCACACGCTTCTTGGCACGCTCAGCACGTGGCGGCAATTTGACTGGCTTGATCCACAGAGCCTCCCTCCGTGGGTGATTTCCGGGGTCAGCTCATGAATCCGGTCGAGACAGCGCTGGTTTTGTCCGGAGGCGGCGCTTACGGCGCATTCGCAATCGGCATTATGAAGGCGTTATACGCGGGCGCGAGCCCAGCCACTAACTACCAGCCCTTGAAAGCCGACATATTCACCGGCACCTCCGTTGGAGCCTTCAATGCGGCGGTAATGGTCGACCAAAAAGACGAAGGCGGTCTCGATCGCGTTCACAGTCTTGAAAAGGTCTGGCTCGATCTTGTGGCCGCGCGCCCGGGAAAGTGCGGAAACGGAATCTTCCGCGTCCGTTGTAGTCCTGAGAACTACCTCAATCCCAGTTGCCTCAGCCAGCCTGCGGTTACGGCTTCCCGGCTGGCAAGCGATGGCCTCGCGCTTGGCACCTATTTGCTGGGACGCAGTGCGAACTTTCTCGCGTCGTCAGCGGACTTTTCCAACCGCCTGGTTGGACTCGTAAATCCCAGCTCGTTCATCGACGAATCCCCTTTTCGCGATCTGTTGCACCAGGTAATCGACGAGAATCGGATACGCGAAAGTCCGAAGTGCTTGCGCGTGGTTACCACAAATTGGGTCACCGGTGAAGTGGTGTGCTTCACCAACGCCGACTTCCATGATGACCAGGGCGCCGGCATTCTCAGCGCATCAGCCGCCATCCCGGGCTTTTTCCCGCCGGTTAGCATCGGCAAGGATTTGTTCGTGGATGGTGGAGTCGTTGAAAATACTCCTTTGAGCTCCGCCATCCAGGCCGGGGCAACGGAGTTGCATGTCATTTACGTGGATCCGCAACCGAGATTCATCCCCGTAAAGGCGGAGCCTAACGCAATTGATACTTTCCTGCGGGTCTACTACCTGATGCTGGCCACAAAATTCAATGAAGACATCGAGACGGCACGCTGGATCAACAACGGTATCAGAGCTCTCACTGAATATCAGGAAGGCGGGGCCGGCTCTGCCAGGGACGTCAAGGACCTGGCGAGAGTGGGAAAACAGATACTGTCAGACAAGGGGGTCGGCTACAAGTTCATGACGATTCACAGATACTTCCCCAGATTGGTCCTGGGCTCCCAATTGGATTTGCTCAACTTCGAGTTTGACCGGATCGTCGAAATGATCAACGAGGGTGAGCGGCGGGCTTTAGTGCACGATTGTGCCGAGAGTGGGTGCGTGATTGGCTGAGATTGGAAGTCAGCCTCGTATTTATGGTGCCACGTCAGCCAGTTGGGGCGGCTTTGTATTCACATCGGAAATCGCGCCACCATCCACCTGAATGCCTACGTATCTCGTGCTGGGCGCGGTGCATATCTGAACGGCGACTTGAGATAATTTCTCCACTCCGTTCTTGCGCCAGATCCCAAATCCGGTAAAAGTGATCGTGTCATACTCAGATCGTCCGCGTTCAGCGTCTTGAGAATTCATGAACTTCACCCAGGCGACAGCTTTCAGTAGAAAACAACCTTCCTGGGTGTGATTGCTGTACTCAAAAAACTGGTTTTCAGCCGGGCCGTCGGATATGCGATAGCTATAAGAAAAGCTGTTTCCGTTGGAGGCCACAACGTCAGAAGCGCTGCCCTCCAAAACACAATGGCGGGAAGTGCACGCCTCAATCCCCCGTATCCAGAGATAGGGCTCCAGGAACGAATTTGGTCCAACTACATAGCCAGTTGCTAAATCGGGTTGCGGAAAAAGAAAGCCTTCCGGATAAGGCAGCCGATCGGTGGATTGAAGCCGGAAGACTGTCTGCCCTTTGCTGTCTTTTTCGATCGAGGCCGGCCCCCGGAACTGGAACGACGAGCGCGGTGTCCGGGGTTCGATGCGCACCAGTGCGAAGAATACGTCTTGAGCCAGGAATCCGCGATGCAGTAAATCTCCGATAAATCGCCCGGTGTTCACGTCCACTGCGCCCACGGAGAGATCGAAAGGATCGTCGAAGAACGAAACAGTCTCAAGAAAATAGGTCCGCAGAGGGAATCGAAGAAATTCGTCAAAACCGTGCGGTCCAGGCGACAAGCGACCCGGGAATGCCTGTGATATCGGAGAAGGCTGAAGGGGCTGCAAGGAACCGCCCGGAGTTAGCAAGGAGACCGCAACCGGCACCGAGTTTCCGCTTCTTTCGCCAAACTGCAGTTGCAGACGACCCATCAGTTGAGAGCGTCCCGTGGCATCTCCGCCGAGCTCAGGAATATTCAAGGAAAAATGATCGCCAAAGCTGCTGTTGTGAGTAAACAACGTGTATTCCTGAACGGTGTTGCAGGGTATAGATACGGTTTCGCTTGCAACGGGCGCTTCCTCCACATTTGTGGTACTGAGTCGAATGTGCGGGTGCATGGCGGTGCCGCTGGCCGGAACGCTGGCAAACTCCAATGTAGGGCCGGCAAACGGAAGCGGAAGGCGCAATGGCTGGCCCCCGAGTGCCTTACCCAGCGGCAGGAATGTTGTCCCGTAAAATGAAAAGTCAAGCTTCCCATCCGCACGCTGTTCAAAGCGGGCCCACGCGGAGCCATACTGTCCCGGGAAGCTGATCGGAATTTTTGGAAAGTTCGGATTCACAAGTGCGAGCGCGCCCAAACCCGTCGTCGTAAAGCCAAAAGAGAACTTAAGATCACCGGGATTCACTTCGCCCGTCACCAGATTCAGCGTTCCTGAACATGCCTGGCCAGGGACACTTCGAACCGCATTTTGTTGAAATGGCATTCTGTAAAAGTTCGGCGCCGCCAGAGTGCTATTGCTTCCGACAAGACCATTTTCCAGAGAAACTTCAAAACGAGTGATGTTGTTTATGGGCGGCGAAAACTTGATCCGCAGGTTTCCGCTGAGATGACTGTCGACCAGGATAAGGCCTCCGAACAGCGTTGTGGGACAACTGCCGTACGTCGCAGACTGGTCGTCCGGGCAGTTGACAGCCCGAATTGCCTCGCCAAAGTAACTCGCCTCAGACGCCAGAGGCAACACCTGCTCAAGCCCATCCGGAAGCCTCAAGTTTGTTCCTGCTGACGATGCCGATTGGCTGGCACTATACACATCTTGGGGCGGCGCATCTGCGGTCGCGACCGTGCTCGGCGGCTGCTGTATTGCCGCGAGATGTTCCTTGGTCCAAACCGGACCCTTCGCCGGTTGATACATGGCCACCGGGTCGGTCCGCATGATTTTGCAAGCGTCAATCATGGGGAACTCAGCACCGTAGACCCGATTCAGCACCGCGAGTATGTCATTTGCGAGAACAGCGTTCCCTGTTGCGCCGGGGTAGTAACCGTTCAGCGAATAGAATCCTCCGAGAAATCCTCCCGAAATGTTTCCGGGACACAATGCGCAACCCGAGCTCCTGATGTTTCGGATGAATTTGCACAGGTCATAGAACTGGGCCCCATGGTCCTGAGCCAAAGCAGCAAGTTCTTGATTGGCAACGCCGATCCATGATGAGATTTCCGCAGCAATGCCGGCGCTGAGGACGTGCTGAACCAACAACGGGCGGATCGCCTTTCCCAGAATCTGATTACCAATTTCGACCAGTCCGGGAACCGTGAGTCGGTCTTGATTTTCGAGGTGGTAAAGGTCCAGCAGCACCGCTGGATCTACCCTGAGGATTCGACCAGCATCCTCAACCAGGCTGAAGTAGGCGGTATCCAGAGGGTCTGGCACACCCATGACCATTACCTCGGCTCCCGTAGCTCTTAGTGTCGTGATGATGCGGGTAAAAGAGCCCAGGAAATTCTGTTTTGTGGGAAGCAGCGTCGTATCACCGTGGACAGAGGCCCGTAGAACGTCATCGTACCCCAGGGCCACGATCACAAATGTGGGTGAGCTGTTCACCGCGTACTCGAGCGGCGTGGGTCCCTCGGCGTGAGACTCCATGGATGGTGACATGCCCAGGACAAAATTGGCGATGGTCTGCCTGGCATCGCGCTGTGCAACCAGGGGAACACTGCTGCGAAGCTCCACGCAGTCAGAAACTGACAGCCCAGGAATTGAAAGATCGTTTCGACGGCTGGAATCGAACAGTTCGGAAAGAAACGTCGTTTGCATTCCGGCAGGAACGCTAACTGGAAACTGACCGAATCCGACCAGGTTGCCAATGCCTGGTTCTTGAATCAAAGCCTGATGAAAATCCACTCCCATCGCTTCGGCCATCTGGGCTGGAAAGCTTTTCCGCTGCGAGGTCTCGTTGAAGTAAAAGTCCCCCACTCCTGCGGCAAGGCCTTCGCCGAGAATTATGAAATTCAGAGTGTTCAGACTGCCGCTTTTGGCCGGGATACGACGCGGACCGGAACCGGAATTGGGCCTCGGGCCGGGGATGGAGACAGCGACCGGAACCGACGTTCCGCCATTTGTTTGTTGGTCGCCCTTCTGTGGACCGGGACCAATGAGGTTCGCCATTTGTCGCAAGGCGAATGACGACACATCCAGGGAAAATCGGATTAGCGACTGAATCAATTCACTCATGTCGGAAATCTCCCTGCCTTTGCGGAGGCCGCTGTCAGTCGCAAGCCGTTGCAAGTTGGCAGCGACTGTGACAATCGACGACCAAGCATTTCTCAGCAGCGACGCTCGGAATGCCGGCCGAGATTACGGGCTATGTTCCGAGCGAAGCCACGAACCAGGTGCGGGACGCACTGAATGTCCCTGGTTCGTGGCAAAACTTTCCTGAGAAAAACCAGGCGAGGATCTTGGAACCCGCTGATCAACGATGCCAAGTAAGCGGTCGAGCGACACTGGAAGAGATCTCGAGGGCAGTCTCCTCCTCACTACGCCCCAGATGCAGCTCGGTTCAGTCTTGTGGATGACCGGGACATCGGTCAACAAACCATGCTTCCTCCACAAGACATCCGCGGTCACACACGAGATCGCAGCGCGCCAGCCGTAAAACGACCGCTAGTCCGCTCTGCCGCGCTTAGGTGGCTCCGCTGATCCGCCGGCTACAGAAGCAGTCGAGTGTCCGGGAGTGACCCCATGTCTCTCGATGGCTTCTTTGATGCCACGTAGTGCATCCAACTGATCTTCTTCGTACTTGAGCTTCTCTCGCGCATAGCGCTGCAGTACCTCAAAATAAACGCGAAGATGCTTCTTGTCGGTTTCGGGGAGGCTGTGGATCACCCAGGTTTCCCTGCCATCTACGATCCTTCTCTCCTGCTTCGGCGGATATGGCGGGACCTTTTCTCTCCACTTGGTGGGTACTTCAGTTCGGTCAAGGCTCTGGATAAATTCAGCGATTTTCCAGGCCGTAAAGGCCGAATCGGTCATGTTGTCGAAGACAAGCTCTTCCTGCTCGGGAAAAGCATGTTCATAATCCCGTCTGATAAAGAGGATCTTGTAGCGAACCAGCTTTAACATGTCATCGTTGAGGTTTGTATCAGTCATTTTTTCGATCTCCTTAGCGCTTGTTGCGTGATTGCTCAGGTTGTGTGTGTCCGCTGTATCCGTTCCATTGGCTGGGCCGCTGAAGACTGCAGGCTGCCCGCCGCTGGCCGACCCGGCGGCCGTTGTGGATTCCCCGCCATCGCCATTCGTTGAAGCCTCGCCTGCTATGACGCCAAGACCCCGGTCAGTTGCATCCTCCATCCCCTGCATGGTTCGAACCAGCATCTCCATCCCATGGATAAACACTTTCACTGGGATCAAGATCATGCTTCCCAACAACCACATCACCGTTCGAGACGAGTACCGTGCCGAGTCGCGCTCTGGAGTTGTCTCAAAACGGCTGCTCATGATCGCAGTTCACCGGGTTCCGCCAATTCATCAAGCCAACGCGCAAGAATGCAAGGGTTACAAACGCCCAGTACTCTAGACAGGTCGGCAAGGCAAATTTGCGGAACTGCGCAACCGACGCTGCTTCGGGCAGATGCACGTGCGAGCAGAAGTACTCCGGCGCCCCTGCTCGCTCAACATCGGTAATTGCCGTATGAACTTCCAATAATCTAAGCCCTTGCGTGAGATATCGGGCCTCGTATACGCCCCAACACAGCCTCCAGTGACAACCCAAGGCCCAGCAGTCCAGTGTCACTGCCTGCCGCGCTGTCAAAAGAAAGACCCACAGGCAGACCGGATGAGGAAAATCCCGCAGGGAGAGTCAACGAAGGAGTACCGACAACGCCGGAAAGACGAGTATTCCGCAACAGGGTGCTGAATTCGCTCACCTGTTTGCCGTTCAGGTCGACTGTATCGTTGGGTCCATCGCCTTCAGCGCGAATCTTCGGCGGCAAAACGGGAACCGTGGGATAAACGATGGCCGAGAGGTTCTTGGTCCGGAGTAAATCCTCGTATTGAAGGCTGAGCTTCAGGCGAGTCTGCCTCGCCTGAGCGGCCTGTTCCATTGATATGGGGTTGTCGATTCCGAATTGTATCCGTGCCTTAATGGCTCTGGTCCCCAAACTGGCTATCACGTCGAACATGTTCACGCCTGGGGCATTGGTGGCAAGAAAGTCGACACCATCCTTCACTGAGTGCATGAACCCTAGAGTGAAAAAGGTCTGATCCGCTATCTGGGCCCATTGACGGAGATCCACATCAATCAGAGTCACTCCCGCCGCACGCAGTTTTTCCAAACCTAGTCTTGAGACGCGAAGAACTTCTGGATCCACGTCCTCCCAATGGTAATTCGGCACACCAATGCGGATGCCTCGCAAAGTGATCGCCGCCGGGACCGTGGTACCTGTCACAATGGCGTTGAGCAGGGCGACATCAGAGACTGTGCGGCCCATCGGCGCCGGAGTCGTTATCGCATACGCGATAGGAAAGACGCCTTCATCCCAAGTAGTGACCATCCATGAAGCCATGGTCCAGCCCTTCCGCAATACTCCTGCTGTGGAAGGCCGCAAGCCAGCAACGCCGCAGAACGAACCGGGAAGGCGCGCGGAACCCGCAGTGTCGCTAGCCAGGCCGGCCGGCGTAATCCGCGCTGAAATGGCAGCAGCCGTGCCGCCGGCTCCTCCTCCGGGAACACGGGTCTCGTCATAAGGATTTTTTACGAAGCCGAACGTCGGATTGGAACTTGTGACCCCTTGGCCCAACTCATCCATATTGGTCTTGGCCAGCAGGATGGCGCCGTTCTTAAGGAGAGCGTCAGCAGAGGGCGCATTACTTGGAGGATAAGCTCCCTTCAAAATAGCCGTCCCCGCCGAGGCTGGAAAGCCCACTGTATTTATGTTGTCCTTGATCACAACTGGCAGCCCCGCTAGCGGGCCGATCGCTTGGCCGCCGCGTCGAGCCATGTCAACAGACCGCGCCCTCTCGAGTACCCGGTTTTCATCGATCCAGGTTACGGTGTTCAATCTCCTGCATTCGCGATATTGCTTTAAGAGCTGCGAGGCATAGCACTCGACGGTAATCGAGCCGTCGCGAAGGTGGCTGATGGCCTCGGTGGCAGTCCATTCCAGCAATTCATTCACAGCAAATTTGTCCTGACATTTCTCAGCGATCATCACCACTTTCCCCTTTGCGATTTACGACAGACAACTATCCCTGGCTCTTTTCTGTTAGACAAGCACTGCCCGTCCCTTTTGCGTAGATTCTTATGATTCAAACAAGCCAATTCTAGTGCGCGTTCTACTTAACGAACTATCGGTGATCGATGCAAGAGCAACCAGCCAGATGGATCGAATTCTGCTACTTCCAAAGCGCTGACGTATCTCGGTGCTTTCGCGCAAAAAAGACCTCATCGTCTGTCATAGCTTCAGACCATTTTGAGGGGACTAGAGATATGGGTAGCATCATCAGTCTGGAGCAGATTCCCTTCCTGGGACCGATTTGCAGGCGCATCGATCAGGAAGGAGCGGCCTTTTTCGAGTCAGGCCGGACGCTCGTCAACTTCCTGAGCCGTATGGGCCGCTCGCTGAAACAGGGCGAGGTGACTGAGCTGCACCATTTCTATGACGCTGCATTTGCGGGAAAAAGATTGGGGCTTAACGAGTTCTCGCCGGTTTCGGAACGCGACGGCATTTGTCGCGTCCAATTTAGCCCTGCTGATCTCGTTGTGAATAGACAGTGCGCCATAGATGAATGGAAAGCCTACCTTGGAGGGTTCCGCCAGATCGAGGAGCTATCGCTGCACGTGCACCGATTCGAGGACTGGCGTACGACGGACAAGCTGACAGCTATCGTTCGCTTCGAGTTGATTGGTACGCGCAACGGAGAAGACGTCTCGGCGATTGACCGCGCGCACTTTCGCATGGCCTGGCGCGTCTCCCACGACGATGTCCTGCTATGTGAACAGTCGCTGGTTGATGGAGACAGCATGATTTGCCGCGAGTCTCATTTCAACGATGTCGGTCATGAAGCCGGCATTGATTTCAAGAATGAATACTATCCCGGCTACTTCACTGAGCCTTTACAGTTTGGAATGCTTTACCACGGACCAGGTGGAATTTCCGCCGTGGACTACGATAATGACGGATTCTACGACTTGTTTATTCCTGACGGAGTCTCATCCAAGCTGTTCCGGAACCGCCGGGACGGGACCTTTGAAGATGTGACGAAAGCTGCGGGGCTCTCCGGCCTTGACGGTGTAAGTTGCGCTGTCTTCGCGGATTACGACAATGATGGGTGTAAAGACCTGTTCGTAAGCCGGACGTTTCGTCATAACCAGCTCTTCCACAACAACGGCGACGGTACGTTCAAAGACGTTACACGGGAATCAGGAATCGGCGAAGATAGCTGCACTACGGCCGCAGGATGGGCAGACTACGATAATGATGGATTTCTCGACCTCTACGTAGGCAGGTACCTCGATCCAAGGAAGTGCATTCCCACAACTTTCTATTCGCGTAATGGAGAACCAAATCAGCTCTACCACAACAATGGGGACGGCACATTCACGAATGTGACCAAAGACGCGGGCGTCGGCGAGAAGGGTCTGTGCCTGGCTGTGGTCTGGGGCGACTACAACGATGATGGCTTGCCGGACCTCTACGTCGTCAACGACTTTGGGCGGAAGACGCTCTATCGAAATAACGGGGACGGTACGTTCACCGATGTGACGGTCAAGAGCAACACCCTTGCCTACGGCGCGGGCATGAACGCCTCGTTCGTGGACTATGACAATGACGGCAGGTTCGACTATTACGTTACGCATATCCGGTCGGAGCACGCATGGTTCGCCGAATCACCGACAATAAAACGCTACATGCTGAGTTGCCTGAAACAGGGCACGTGGAAGACGGACATGCCGTTGTTTTGGGAAATCATCAGGCAATCAGGTCGTGACTTGGTGCGCGTGTTTCAGCAGATGTCGTCCGGGAACACTCTGCTGCGAAATAAAGGAGACGGAACATTTGAGGATGTCACGGCCGCGACTCATACAAATCCGCCCGGCTGGTTCTGGGGCGCCTCCTTCGCGGACTTTGACAATGACGGCTGGCAGGACCTTTACGCAACGAACGGATGGATCTACAACGACAAAGACACCGAACTTGAGCTGGATTTCCTGAACAACGTCGTTACGAATCCAAAGCTTTACAAAACCGGCGTTTACTTCGATCCCAAGCAGTTCGGTCATTCCTCCTGGCACGGTTGGGAGCGCAACCGTTATCTCCGAAATAACGGAGACGGAACCTTTGAGGAAGTTGGCCATGCCACGGGAACGGACCTGTTGTTGAACAGTCGAGGAGTTGCCGTGGCTGATTTCTGGAATCGCGGAGTGATGGACATGGCGGTTTCCGCCTCTGCCGACCGGCACACCCTGCTCAAGAACGGCGTCGGAACCAAGCGCAACTGGCTTCAAGTAGAACTCGTGGGAAGCCATTCGAACCATGACGCGGTGGGAGCGAGACTCACGCTTTACGCCGGCGGCCAGATGCAGGCACGCGAGGTCGTCCTGGGTGACGGATATGGATCACAGAATTCCATGCGCCAGCATTTCGGCCTTGACCAGCATCAGGTGGTGGAGAAACTGATTGTTCGCTGGCCGACTTCCGGTATTGTCCAGACCTTCGAACAAATTGCCGTCAATCAGATCGTGGAGATTACCGAAGGTAATAAATCTCTGGTGACGAAAAAGTACCCGGCCGTCAGCGAGGGTGTTTATGCGCTTAGCTCTCTGTAAACCAAGCTGGTTTCAGACCACAGTCCCGGGTCGATGAGATGTTCGTCAGGCGTATCGATGGAGCAGTTAGCCGCATGATGCGTGCACTGACCGGCAACGCACCGTGCGTGCGGCCACCAACACCGGCGTTGAGTGGAAAGCAGCCAACAGGCAACGTGCGCTTGGCGACAGATTTCGGGTTGGCTGGGCAACAGTGCGTTGCCCCGCTGAATGGTCACCTGTCCGAGCAAACGAGTGCAGATGCGATAACACCGACGGAGAACCTTTCGAGTTCCCCGCGCTGGACGGCCTCCGGCCTTATGGACGCAGGGTTTGATCTGGCGGGCCAATGCGCAGGATTTCTGGGTGGCTTGCGGGAGCGCGGCGATGGTCGCGTACGCTGGCTTGAGTTGGGGAACAAGATTGCGGCGTATCGCCTGTTCGCCGGACATGACATCAACGGGCACGAACTGGGAGAGACTGCCATATGCCAGCTCGACCCATACTCCCGGCTGTTTGCCGCGGAGGGTTACAGCTACCGTAATGCCAGGGAAGGTGCGTTGGCGCCGGAACTGCCGGCCGAGTTCAGTCTGATCTCTATTCACGCCGGCGCCGGGCTCTGGCTCGCCGAGCAGGCGCTGGAAGACATACATGCCGGCAGGTGCATAAGCCAGGCCCTCACCGATTTCTCAGCGATGTGCCGGCGTGTCGCAGTCAAGGGCTTTGGCGGAATCGTGGAAGAGGCTCTGGGCCTGATAGCGTGCACTCTGTACCCGCATTTGCTGGAAAGGCTTGACGGTTGCCTGCGCGCAATGAACACCGGGTTATGGGAGCGCTTCTGGCACGGTGCCGGTCGGGGAATCTATTTCGCTCCCAGCAATTTTCTGTTTCGCGCGGCCCCATGGAGTGGACTGAGTATGTGCATGAGGGAGCCGCCGCATGAAGCAGGAAAGCGCAACGCGCTCTCAGGTTTTTGTTTTGCGCTCACGCTCGTGAACCTGCGGCAGCCAGAGGTCCTCGAGACTTTCTTCAAACATCACGCGGCGCAGGCCGCCGATTGCGTGGATGGAGTGCGATCCGCAATGGCTGTCTGGACAATCTCCAGCGAGGGCAACGAAACCATGGAACCGATTGACGCGTACCGTTTCTCCGCACTGCTGCCACCATGGCCGTTGACAGATGAAGATCGCCGGCAGCCGGAGCGCCTTTTCTCGGCGCGGTCTTCGGGTCAATGAGATGTTCGTCACCAGCATTGGAGAAGTAAGTTCAGCGGTCAACACGGATTGAGAGGAGAACAGACGATGAGCAGTCCGACAACAACGGAACCGATCGTATCCGACCCTAACGCTTACGGCATGCCGCTTCCGGATTCAGAACTTGTCGATCGGGTTATCCAGTCCTATCGTCCTGACGGGCCGTTCATGGTGCTCCGGGCAAAGGATCTCAATGCCATCTACAAGGCGTTTCGGCTCGATCCGCGAACAACCGATCCTGCTATCTTCGCGGTGGAGTCTCTGGCCCACGTGCTCCAGGATGGCGTGAAGGCGCTCTTCGACTCGCTGAATCTGACTAAGGACAGCTTAGTTCTCAGCGTCGGCGAAGGAAACGGCGCTCCCTCGCGGCTTCTGGCCAAACTCGTTGGATGCCGCGTGGTGGGAGTGGACATAAGCCCACTCCAGATCGCCAATGCGCGCGAGGTGGCTCGCCTGCATGGAGTGGAGCATCTGCTGGAATACCATCAGCAAAACGCCAGCGCACTGGATCTCGGAGACCAGCGATTTGATGCTGCTTACTTCAACGAGACGTTTTGCCATTGGGAGGACAAGATCTCCGCTCTGCGCCGCACACGCAAGCACTTGAAGCCCAAAGCCCTTCTCGGCTTCAACGATTGGCTCAGAGGACGCAAAGGAACACTGAATGACGCCTATCATGCCGTTCCTGGGTTTCGAGATCTCTACCAGCCAGACATTTGGCGCCAGATCTCACTTGGCGAAACGTGCCGACTGCTGGAGGAAGCCGGGTTCTCCGTGCTGCGGGCCGAAGAACTATCGGATTTCACCGATCGCGGGCTCAAGCGACGGCTTCAGGAGTTGGAAAAGCTCCCTCAGGGCAATGAACCAACACGGCGAGGAGTCCAGTACTATCGTGTAATGATCGCTACTCACTACGATTACTTGTGCTACGGCCGAGTCATCGCACAGGCGCCTTGAGTCGCCAGCCAAACGGAGGCAATTATGGCCTGGGAAAAGCCGACGGAAGAGATGCTTGAAGTTTTTGCGAAAGCCATTCCGCGGCATCCACCGATAGACAAAAAGAAAATGTTCGGATGTCCAGTCGGGTTCGTCAACGGAAATATGTTTCTGGGCCTTCATCAAAACAGAATTGTTCTTCGGCTGAGCGAAGAAGACCGTGAGAACTTCATTAAAAGCTACCGCGCGACCATTTTTGAGCCGATGCCGGGCAGACAAATGAAGGAATACGTCGTGGTTCCGGAGACGATGACCGAACAAATGGCCACACTGCGGAATTGGACTGCGAGATCGTTCGAATACGCAGCTTCACTTCCGCCAAAACGCGCTCGAGGGAAGAAAAACACGCCTTCTAAATCCAAAACAAAAAAGACGAAAGCCAAGCATTAGTGTCACGGCGAATACATGACATTGCCAGCGCAGGCTTTCGATTCTGCCGCGCGTTTCCATCAGTGGATGGAGAATATGGATTCGTCATGATGAACGGGATCGAATTGATAGAACCGCAGCCTGCGAGAAGGCTCATAGTTGTAAGTGATATCAACTTTGTATCGGCCCAGCTTGTCTGGTAATTGCGGGACATGAGTGGCGGCCGGAACGCTCGCCAGAAATGGCTGCCCATTCATCTGCATGGGAATGTTCATCCACCAATGCACGCGTCCGAAGGTGAACCAGCACCCGGAACCGCCCGTCTTAACAGAAGACTGAAACTGGTTTTCCCAGCCTCTAGCGCCTCCAAAATCCACATTCTGGTACGCATGCTCAAAATAGTCTCCATTGATGAGACTCACTTTCAGTGTGGTACCCCGCAGTGTCCATTCCGGGAAGTCGATCCTTGAACCGTCTTTGAATTCACCGTAGATGGTGTTGTTCACATACAGCAGTGTGAGGTCAGCCTCAGGATCAACGGTCACACCCTTGGGCAGTCTGGTGCGGTCTCTCCAGTCACTGAATGCGGCCCGTGCATCGCCGATCCGAAGCGCCACGCTCTTGTAATCTTTGCGGCCAAGCGCGGTTTGCGCGGCGAGAAGAGCGGCCCACATTCGCTTGGCTGGCGCCAGATCGCCGATCTGCGCGATCGCTTGTTCTTTGCTCCTGCCGCCGAAGACTGCCTCTTCCCACTGAACCAGTGTCTTCCCCCCAATCACCTTGGTCGCGTTTTCGGTCACCTGGACACGCGGTGGGTGCGACCGCCAACCCCATGAATAAGTAAGGTTAAAGTATTTCCCCGGCGCCATCTTGATCTTGAAGACCGTTCGCGTGGCTTCCTCCATGTTGTAAAAAGTCTGGTCCATCCCGATATGAGGCAGCGGCGGTTTGGGATGGGTAAGAGCCGGGTCATCAAGGTACATGACAAAAGGGGAAAAATCGTCATTCCCGCGGCTGAGCACGTCCACGGTGTAGGTAACAGTCCAGGGCACATCTAAAACGTCACTCGGATCTATGAAAGCGGTGTCTGATTCAATGTGCGTATCAAACCAGACCTGATGGACATCTACGTTTCCGCCGATTACTTTCCCGCTCTGATCTCGCACCGCGATGACCTTTTTTGCCTTTTGCGGACCCTTGTAGTGCAGCAGAGGAAACCCGCTATAGATGCGATTGGGGACTGGATTCCCTTCGACGATGTCCACGCCCCGCTTCAGGTTGTTGGCAATCGCCTTAATATCCAGTTCATTCAGCGGGGCGGTCTTCGCCTTGTTCGTCCTGAACTCAATGTGATCGAAAATCTCCTGAAGATCATCTGTGGGAGAGGCAGGATTGATGGCACTCACCACCGGCACGCCATCGTGAAGGTTGTATGGAATGTCAGGAGTGGAAGGCAGAGTGTTTGGCATCACATTGCCGTTTCCATCGAAGGCGTCTGTCCAGATCGTGGGAAGAAAGTTTGTTCCTGGAGGATGTAAAAAGGGATTACTCTCAGCGAAACAGCCCTTTCCAGTGTTGACGTGCAACACGGTGATGCCCTTCTCCTGGCTCAGCGTCAGTTCAGAAGCTGCTGGACGTGGTTGCGGATGCGGATGGCCGGGAGTTCCCAGCGATGATGGGAGAAAGGGACAGAACTTTTCTGTGGGCTGCTGCGCCGGACACAGCTTGGCCGCGAACAATCCGATCTGCACTACGACTATCGCCAATTTTCTCAGGTACAAAGGAACGTTCATTATTCCCTCGCTCAAGATACGAACAGGTGCTATTCATGTTCCGGCAGCACAGGCGGTCCACCTCTTCTATAAGGTCCTGCCACTTCTTTCCGCGACGTAATCCAGGCCAGCCGCTGAGCGATGGCTTCCGGTTTTGCGCTGGCCATGATTCCTCCCCAAAGCCCTGCCGTCTCGTTGCCGTAGCGCAGCAGGCTCATGGAACAGTCCTGTCCACCGCCATGACTAAAGAGACGTTGCCGCAGCAATTCGAGCGATGGGCCGTCGCCAGTCAAAAATGACCAGCCGTCCTTTGCACCATGTTTTTCAGCAACCATGCGTAGCCTCGCGGGAGTATCGTGAGTTGGGGCTGTCGTGATGGAATAGATAAAGACGCTTCGTCCTAATTCGTCGCCGATCAGCGGTTGGACCCTGGCTAGGTTTTCCACATTGGCGCAACTTTCGCGGTCCTCGACAGCCATGCAGTGAATTAGCACCGTCTTTCTCCAGAGCAAATCGTCGTAAAACCATGCCTTTTGGTTGCGGTGGGTTTGCACAATGATGTTGGGAATATATCCGGCATGTACTCCGCGCAACGGCCGGTAACAATCGTTGGACGAGCGCGCCATTGCCTCAGTCGCCGCAAAAAGTGTTCTGAAGTTCATCATATAAAGCTCTTTTTCGTCGCAACTAAAGTCACGCCGGTCTGGTTCTCCTTTTACCTGCGGCTTGTGCGTGGGATTTCTTCGCTTTCTTTTTTGGAGGCACTATGTCCCAACGAATCATCATGGCGTGGTCCTCATGCACCACATTGTGACAATGCATCACATACTTGCCATGAAAGTCTCTCCACCTCATGAAGATCTCGATCTCGTCATTGGGAAGCAGCGTTGTAATATCGCGTCGCTTTCCTCCCATGAATACGTTGATCGGAGGGCGCGTACATTTGAATCCGCAATTTGACGTCGCTGCAGTGGCAGGCAGCGGCGCAAGGTCGACAAACTGATATCGGCGCAACGGATCTTCTACGTCGCGGGTCTGGATTTGTCTGGGGCCGAAAGTTCGTCCGTTGACCTTATAGAGCAGAAATTCCGTGAAATGTGAATGGATGGGATGCGACCAGTTCTTGCCTTCATTACGTATGGTCCAAATCTCGGCCGACCCATCTTCAATCTCAGCCTCAGCGCGATCAAGGTGTCCAGCGTCTTTGCCGTTGATCGTCCAGATGCCGCCTCTGTAGTCAAACTGCCACACACGCCGGCGCTTTATTTCGTTCAGGTTGATTTTGGGAAGCTCTCTCAACCTGGCTGGGATGCAACTCTTGTCTTCCCCTGAGGCGGCAATCACATCAAAGCGCATCATGTCGTCGCCGGGCATGAGCATCCGCCCGCTCGGTCCGCGGCCGTTGGTTTGCTCCAGCCGGTTTTGCAGGAATAATTGATCACCCACTTTGAATTGCGAGAAATCGAGAATTACGTCCACACGTTGCGCCACGCTCAGGTACACGCTGTTGGCGCATACCGGTTGGGGAAGGAAGTTGCCGTCTCCGGTGATGACGATGAACGGATGAAGCGTCTCGCGCTTTGCGCCCGAGGCGAGAAAAACCTGATAAAAACGGGAGGGGCCGCCGTTGAGGATCCGAAACCGATATTTTCTGCGTTCGACGCGGAAGAACGGCTGAATTTTCCGGTTAACCGTGTACTTGTCACCCAGCATACCGTCAGTGTTCAACTTGTTGAAGACGACCTGCCCGTCTTTGTCGAAGAGTACATCTTGCAAGATCAAGGGAACGTCATATCTGCCGCTCGGCAACCTGAACGCATGAGGATTGGGATCGTTCTCGTTGCCGGAATCCTGCTCATCAAAAAAAAGAAAGAAGCCATTGAGGCCCGCGTACACGTTGGAGGCAGTGAAGTCCATCATGTGGTCGTGATACCACAGCGTAGTCAACTTTTCGAGCGGATCATGGCCCATGGGAAAGCAGCCATAGTGATGGTCCCAGTACTCTCCCGGCGAGATGTAATCCATCGGGTAGCCATCGCTCTCTGACGCCGTGTGCGCATTATGCAAGTGAGTGGTGGTCAGCGGCATTCCAAAGCTGACCTTGCCGTGTCCGACCGGCGGCAAGTCGTTATACCTGCGGACCAGAATAGGTTCCCCGTAACGGGCCTGATATGTCGGTCCGGGTGTAGCGCCGTCAAAGCCCCAAGACCAGCTTCCCTGGTCGTACGGCGGATCGGGATGATAATGCCAGAGAAATTCCTGCTCATGGATCTCATAGAACTTCTTGGGCAGAAACTCGTGGTAACGCTGGTGCGCCCGAGGGTCGGGTGGAGGCGTAAGCGGCTTCGCCGCCGGTCGTTTGACCGGGGGTACGTACAGTTCAGCCGCAAACGGGGTTGACTTAGGGCTCTGCCGAGTGAGCAGATCAGGCGGCAATCCGTCTGGAGAGCAAAGAAACTTCGGCACACCATCCGCTTGGGCTTGCGCGTTCGCGCCCAGGAGCCTGGCTGCACCGGCAGCGAGTCCTAACTTAAAAAAGTCTCTTCGACGGATCATCAGTTTTATGTTGTGCGGCCGCTTGGTGCTGAGTCGCCTCTGACTATGACAGGACAACATCAGGCTTTTGCGACAGTCGACAACATTGTGCGTGACATCCGCTATCGTTCACGGTGAATCAATGGCTGTAAGTGATTGATTTGATGGCGCGCCCTGAGAGATTCGAACTCCCGGCCTTCTGATTCGTAGTCAGACGCTCTATCCAGCTGAGCTAAGGGCGCGCAGTCGCGGTGGGACTCTTCAATTCTACAACATCGCGTTCGGATTGCAGAAGTCCGAATTGGCCTGGCGCATAAGCCGCGCGGTCTTTTCTAACAATTTCGATTCCCTCTTCCTTCGTGCTCGGTTACACTCTCGCCAGCGTACTCAAAATCAAATGCTCACAAGCTGGCACACGATTCTGGAGATCATGGCGCGCACCAGCGCGATCTATCTTCTGGTGTTGCTGGCGATTCGCCTGACCGGCAAGCGTGAAGTCGGGCAGATGACCCCGTTCGATCTTACTTTGCTTCTTTTGCTCAGCAACTCGGTGCAAAACGCCATGACCGGGCCCGACACTTCCCTCGTGGGTGGGCTGGCTGCCGCAGGAGTCTTGCTGGGTCTGAACTATGTTTTCGCGGAGGTTGCCGGACTCAACCGGCGTTTCCGCAAGACAATCGAGGGCAACCCGACGATTCTGGTTCACAGCGGCAAGGTGGTTGAACCCCATATGGCCAAGGAGCATGTCTCCATGGATGAGCTGCTGCGGGCCCTCCGTGAGCACGGCGTCGCATGTATTGAAGATGCAGCCCTCGCTGTGCTCGAAGTGGATGGGGCCATCAGCATCTTGAAATATGACGATGTCCCAGACCATATCAAACCGCAGAAGCGGCTGAAGTTTCTTCGCCGGCACTAACATCCGGAGCAACCGCGAGAAAAACAACAGGAGAAGAAAATGGAGACACACGAGCTTCAGGAACAAACCGAGCATGCCCACCATCAAGGAGAGAAGGCAGTGGGGCTGACCATGGCTGTAACGGCGGTGTTGCTGGCAGTGGCCACACTCTCAAGCCATCGTGCGCACACTGAAGAAATCAAGCTACAGACGAAAGTCAACGATAGCTGGGGCTTCTATCAAGCGAAACACGGTCGCGCCCACCAATATGGCAAGAGCGCGGAAGACGAGGTCCTGGCAAATCACAAAGACGTAGCACAGAAAGATCTGCGAATTTCCACGGAAGAAGAGTGCGGGGTACCAGTCGCAGAGCACTGTAGCAGTCCCGTCATTAAAGATTCCCCTGTTCTGCAGCAATTCATTAAAGAGATAAAGGCTGGAGGCGCCAAAACCGAGACCCAGCCTGATTCCAAGCCTGAGAAAGAAAACGCCACAGAGAAACCTGCGGGGCCGGCGGCTGGGGCCCGTGAAGGCGCTACACATGAGAAAAAGGTTAAAGCTCTCAAGGAGGGCGCCGTAACCGTCCAGGAGCACACGAAAGAACTGGAAGCGGAAACCGATCGCATCGCGCACCGCGCCGACTTGTTTGACAGTGCTGAGTTATTTCTCGAAATCTCGATTGTGCTTTGCTCGATTACACTCCTCGCCGGCAGTAAGCTTTACTGGCGGCTTTCATTTGTCAGCAGCCTCGTCGGCGTCGGAATTGTGGTCTGGGCATACGTTCAGCACTGACTAGCGCGTCGTATCCAGGGCTATGCCTTTCGCTCCTGTCAAGCCAGTAATTTTGCGCGCCGGCGCTATGTTGCCATTGGCAGTAGCGATGTTGCTGAAAACCAGTACGCTGGCGGAAGTACCGTCGGCAACATAGACGTCCCCGGTATCCCCTGAACCAGGGCTGTTGTTCAGCGCAATTTGCGCGGGATTGCCTAAACCGGTCGTCGCGCCGGAGATTGTAGCTGCAGGTGTAATGTTTCCCGTAGCTGTGGCCGCGCTCGCATAGATGGTGATACTGGGGGCGTTCAAATTACTCACGACCAGCCGACCCGTGCCGTCCAAACCGAGCCCCGAGGGCCGGTTCAACCCCGTGCTGGCTCCGCTGATTGTGCGATTCGAAACCACTCCGCCTGACGGCAATCCGCTGGCATTGTCGTAGACCGCCACTTGGTCGGCAAGGGTGTTAGCGGCAAACAGCCGGTTATTGGTCTGGTCCAGAAAGAGTGCTCCAGCGCCAAATCCTGTTCCCAGTGTCTTAATGGGTGGCGTATTCCCAGTGATGGTACTGGCGCTTGCAAACACGAGCACATTCAGGCCATCGGCTACGTAGAGAAGATTGTTGCTCGCATCCAGCGCGAGCGCATTGGGAGCGTTTAATGTCGTTGCGGCGCCAGAGATAGTGCGATCTGGAGCCGTGTTGCCGGTCTTGGTCGTCGCGCTCTCGAAAACCAGAACCGAGCTTCCGGCCGGGTCCGCAACAAATAGCCGGTTATTCTGCGTGTCGATGAGCAGGTGCTGCGGAGACGAGAGTTGCGTCGCGGCCCCAGTGAGTGTCCCGCCAGGGGTTGCGGCTCCGTTTGCGGTAAACGCGTTGTCAAAGCGAACAATAGTGTTCGCAGCTGGCATGGAAACGTAGAGCCGGCCTTGATTAACATTTCCGCCACCACCGCTCCGAGATCCCGTGCCACTGCTGCTGCCACAACCTGCCAATGATAAAAGCGCACCGATAACAATTAGGATTGCAATAAAGTAACGTCGAAGCATGATTTCGCCTTTCTCTTGCTAACGCTATCATGACAAGATGCAAACAGGACGCCCCAGAATCTTGATTGCCACTACCAATCCCGGCAAGTTACGGGAGTTCCAGGGCGCTGCCGCCAGCTTGGATATTTCTGTGGATTCGCTGGCCGGCTTGCGGACGATCACTCCGCCGGCGGAAGACGGCGCAACGTTTGACGACAACGCCAGGACCAAAGCTGAGTACTACAGCCGGCACGCTCCCGGGGAACTAGTGCTGGCGGAGGACTCCGGCTTGATGGTTGATGCGTTGGCCGGCGCGCCGGGGGTCCATTCAGCTCGCTACGCTGCCCTGCTGAGAGATGGAACGCAAGCCCACAGCAACTCCTCCGACGACGAAAACAATCGCGTGCTGGTAGCGCAATTGGAACGCCTGGGCGGCGGACCGTTCGCCGGAAAATATGTTTGCGTAATTGCCGCGGCCAGGGACGGCGCTCTCCTACGGACTTTTCGCGGTGAGGCGCACGGCCAACTGCTGACGGTCCCGAGAGGCAATCGAGGCTTCGGCTATGACCCCTTCTTCCTGTTTCCGGCGCTCGGCAAGACCTTTGCCGAACTTTCTCTCGAGCAGAAGTCCGCGCTCAGTCATCGGGGCAAGGCTCTCCGGGAGTTCCTGGGCTGGTATGGCCGGGAATTCCCGGTCTGAAGGTCAATCTCCGCGGTCTGAATGGCGGTTCATTTTCACGTTGCGCTACTGAATGAATCCAAGTACATTCATTTCTTCCTTTGTGAAACGTCCTTCTACAACCAGCGCCCGAACGGTCAACGTCGGATCGGACAAGTACCAGCGCATCCTGGATGCCGCCATTGAAGTAATTGCGGAGCATGGCTTCTTTCACTCCCGCGTGGCGGAGATCGCTGAACGCGCCGGTGTGGCTGATGGAACCATCTACCTCTATTTCAAGAACAAAGACGAGCTTTTGATGGCGGCCATAGACTCGGCCTTCCACCGCTTCATTGCCCGCGCCAAAGCGGCGCTGAAAGACACCTCCGACCCGCGGGAAAAACTTCGGCGGATGGCGTTTCTCCATCTGGAATCCCTGGGCTCCAACCGCAGTCTGGCAATCGTCTTCCAAACCGAGTTGCGGCACAGTGCCAAGTTCCTGGGAGAGTTTTCCCACAATATGATGGGCCGCGCATTGCTTCTTCGGAGCTGTTGATGAGATAGTAACTACGTGGATCCTCTCGGACCGCGAACGTGAGCGTGACTACCATCTTTCCAGCCTGGCCGAGTCGATCGTGGATATCGTATTGAAGGGCATTGAAACGGACGCGCCGCATGGAACCTAAGACCCTGGCTGACATTTTTTTCACATCTGTCACGCGCGATTCCGAGCGCGTGATCATGTTCAAGCGAAGAGGCACGTGGGAGAACGTTTCCTCCCGTCAATATTACGGATACGTGGTGAGTGTCGCCCACGCGCTCAAGCAATGGGGCATACACCGGGGCGACCGCGTCGCCATACTGAGCGAGAACCGTCCTGAATGGATGATCACCGATTTTGCCTGCGTCTGTAGCGGCATTATTGATGTTCCCATCTACACTACGCTCACTGCCGACCAGACCGCTTATTTACACGATCGGGAATTTGACGAGGCGGCCCACAACATTCAGCTGGATGAAATCGCCACGCTGATCTACACCTCCGGCACCACCGGGACTTCCAAGGGCGTGATGCTGAGCCATGGCAATCTGACCTCTAACGCCGTCACGTCCACCAAGAACTTTGAATGGGCCGATGAGGACTTATATCTCTCATTTCTGCCGCTCTCGCACGTAACCGCACGGCATCTTGACTACGTTTGCTTCCTGCATGGAGCTACGATTGCATACTGTCCGTACTTCGATCAGCTGCCACAGATGCTGCAAGAGGTGAAGCCCACCATCATTGTTGCGGTGCCGCGGGTGTATGAAAAAGTCCGTCAGGAAGCGGAACGCCATGCCGCCGCCGGCGCGAAGCGGAAGATCTTTGACTGGGCGCGTGAAGTGGGTGAGCGCTACAAAGCTGAAATCGCGCGCGGTGAGGTTCCCAGAAGTGTGTCGTGGAACCTGGCCAACAAGCTCGTCTACTCCAAAATCCGCCAGGGCTTTGGCGGAAGAAGCCGCGTCTATTGCTCGGGCGGTGCGCCGCTGGGCGCGGACATGGCTGAATGGTTTGCCTGTATGGGCATTCCCATCTATGAGGGCTACGGCCTGACCGAAACCTCGCCGGTGATTTCCTCCAATCGCCGCGCGGGTTACAAGATCGGTACGGTGGGCAAGCCGGTCGAAACCATTCAGATCAAAATTGCTGAAGATGGCGAGATCCTGGTGAAAGGCCCGACTGTCTTCAAAGGCTACTGGAACATGCCGGAAGAGACACGCGCTGCGTTTACTCCGGACGGCTGGTTCAAGACCGGCGACATCGGCCAGCTTGACGCTGACGGATTCCTGAACATCACGGATCGCAAGAAAGAGCTGATCAAGACCTCAGGCGGCAAGTTCATTGCGCCGCAGCCGATTGAAAATGCGCTTAAGAATAACGTATTGATCGCGCAAGCCGCGGTCATCGGCGATAAGCGCAAGTTCGCCTCGGTCATTATTTCGCCGCACTTCCCCATGCTGGAGGACTGGGCGCGGGCCAACGGCGTCGCGTTCACCTCACATCAGGAGCTAGTGAACCATCAGCGTGTGCGTGAGATGTACCGCGGCATCGTGGAAGACTTAAACAAAAAGCTGGCGCACTTTGAGACCATCAAGAAAATTCTGGTCGTGCCGGATGAGTTCACCATAGCCACCGGCGAAATTACACCCACCATGAAGCTAAAGCGGCGCAACGTTGAGGCCCGATACAAACAGCAGATTGATGAGCTGTATCACGAACCGCATCCGGCCGAAGCCGCGCCAGTTGGCTAAAGCCACGAATTCCGTCCTTGCCGAGTCGGTCAGCGCGCATTCGCACTGGTTCAAGAGTCTGAGCCCGGGCTACGCCAGGAGGAACAGCGCCAGAATGACCAGGAGCACAAGAGCCAATACAAGCCGGGCTTTCATCGCATCATCCTATGCCGCCAAGTTTCGCTGAAAGGCGGGCGGCTACCTCTTGATGAACGTAAAATCCGGTACTTTCTTGCAAGCTTCTCCCCGAGCCACGCGGGGCAAGCACAAGAATTTACAGCGGCATTACAAAATAGAAGTCATTGGCACTTTCCTTGCGCAGCGATTGCATCCATCTCCCTGGCATGTATAATTTGGCGATTTTCCTGCTACCCGGCGTTGTGGAGCTAAACGACTATGTTTGCACCCGCGACTTTCGTGACGGCCCTTGTCATGACCATTCTCAGCACGGTCTGCTGGGGCTCGTTCGCGAACACTTACAAACTCACCAGGAATTACCGCTTCGAGCTTTACTACTGGGATTACGCCATAGGAATTTTTGGGATTTCTCTGATACTGGCCTTCACAATGGGCTCGACCGGTGGAGACCTGAGCTTTCTGGCAAATCTGCACTCGGCTGCGCCGATGAATCTGCTCAATGCAGCGGTCGGCGGCTTCATCTTTAATATTGCGAATGTGTTGCTGATCGCGGGCATTGAAATGGTCGGATTAGCAATCGCGTTTCCGATAGCCATCGGTATCGCGCTCGTGGAAGGCGTCGTCCTGAGTTACCTCATTCAACCGAAAGGAAGCGCCTGGCTGCTGGGACTTGGAGTGGCCATGGCGGTGCTCGCCGTCATCCTGATCGGCAAAGCTTACGGCGCGCTGCACAGCGGAAAACAGACGGTACCGCGAAAAGGTGTGG
>WNFI01109180.1_pt1 | contig 35414 bp, 28 predicted proteins | sample 5400471 | NCBI WGS metagenome assembly WNFI01 (sample SAMN13153348, study PRJNA577476) | soil metagenome | isolation source: 100 cm saprolite on Douglas fir-dominated hillslope | place: USA:California | collected 2013-09-17 | reverse complement strand
CGGCAAAGCGCCGGACGATCTCTTCTGCCAGGGATAAAGCGGGGGCCGCTTTCCCGGTAAGATCTCCCACCGACCGGATCATTTGGAGGGCATCCGTCAGTGTGGCGACGTTACTGACCCAGACGGGGTAATGGGGGAATAATTGTTCGACTTGTGTCCGGTCATTTTCTTCTTTATTGGCGATGATGAGGTCTGGCTGCAGAGAATGTATAATTTCCGGCCGGATATCTTTGGTGCCTCCGATCCTTGTCTTGTGGCGAAACCATTGTTGGGGGTGGACACAAAATTTGGTGATGCCGATCACTTCTTCTTCCAGACCGAGGGTATAAAGTAGTTCGGTCTGTGAGGGTACCAGGGAGATGATACGTTGAGGGGGGCGATCGAGTGAGATCGTTCTGCCTGATTGATCCGTAAAGAGCGGCATGGAAGAAAGATTGAGCCTGCAAGATAAAGAGAATGGGGAAACTAAGTGGGGGAGGGGGAAAGAGAGTTCTCCCACGTGGGCCTCCTGCTAAATTCGTGCACACTAATCAGAGAGTTTAGCAGGAGGGTACTGGAGTTAAAGCAGATGGTTTCTTCGCATCGGATTGGATTCTGCTTTGCTGGTTTTTCGTTTGGACGTTGGATTTCGGATAGTCTTTTATTGGATATTTTGTTGGTTTTCTTAGGATAAGTACATTTTTTTCAGGAATAGGGTTGGGTTTTTAAAAGGTTTTTGGATCGGTTGCTTTGGTTTTTCAATAGTTCCTGGATTTAGAACGGGTGCTTGGTTTTTCAGCTTTTTACGACGTTGGACTTAGAACGGGTTATTGGTTTTTCAACGGTCGGTTCCGGATTTTGGTTTCTCAACAGGTTATTGGATCAGCGCCGTACAGTCGCGCCTTTTTCAAGGCATAATCGTTAGAGGGTTAACAGGAATCGGATCAGGGTCTTGGTTTTTCAATGGTCCCGGACAAAAAAGTAGAAGTTGACTGATACTGGATTTTTTGGAATCTCTTAGGTATTGGGTTTGGTTTTTACTTGGATATTGGGTGATTGTTATTACCAATCAACTTCTAAATCAAAAATAATTTGTTAAAGTTGAAAGGACAATAGAGATTTTGCTCGATTTTTTTACGACAGTATTTACTAAGGTGTTCGTAATCATCGCATATGATGATAGTAAAAATTCGGGGATTTGAATGGTGGATTTACGATGATGAGGTGTATGATGTTGATAATTAATGAGTTGGTGGAGGGGAATTGTTGTGTGGGAGAGGGGAGACGCCTGCGGCGTCTGGGGGGAGCGGGCGCCAAACAGATGGACTGTTTGGCGCCCGGGTCTAATGATTGCGCTTCGCGCTAGGAGCCTACGGCTCCTAAGATATCATATTTCGTAACAATATGGTAGTTTCCGCTGTCGTCCTTGCCCAGCACAGCGCCGTTCTCCCGGGTGATGAGGCTGCTGAGTCTTTCCAGGGGAGTATCGAAGGACACCACCGGGTAGGAATTTTCCAGAACTTCTCCGATCTTTTTGTTTTTGATATCTAGTCCATTGTTCATGATACGGGCAAACAAGCCGCTCTCGCTGATGGCGCCAATAACCTCTCCCTGCCGGATTACGGGCAGGTTTTCCACATTGTATTTCTGCATGAGCTCGACGGCTTCCGTCACGGTCTGTTCCGGGGAGACGGTGATCAAACGTTTGGCGCCGCGGCCAGAGATGATATCTTTAAAAGTTTTGACATCCAGGAAACCTCTTTCTATCATCCACTGGTCGTTGTATACTTTGCCTACATAACGGCTTCCATGATCATGGAGGATCACCACTACCAGGTCGTCTTTTTTCAGCAGGTCTTTTAACTGGAGCATGCCTTGTACGGCTGTCCCGGCGCTGTATCCGCAGAATAATCCTTCTTCTCTGGCAATGCGGCGGGCCATGATGGCCGCGTCTTTGTCGGTCACCTGTTCAAAAACATCCACGTATTTCATGTCGTAGTTCTGCGGTACAAAATCTTCCCCGATGCCTTCACTGATATAAGGATGAACTTCATTCATGTCTGTCTCTCCCGTACGGAAGTATTTGGTGAGCAGGGAGCCGAAGGGGTCGATCGCCCATACCTGTATCGCAGGGTTCTTTTCTTTCAGGTACATGGCGGTGCCGGTCACCGTTCCGCCGGTGCCGGTAGCTACTACGAGATGGGTGACTTTTCCATCGGTCTGTTCCCAGATCTCCGGCCCGGTCGTTTCGTAATGGGCCAGCCGGTTGGCCAGGTTGTCATATTGATTGGAATGGAAGGAGTTAGGGATCTCTTTGGCCAGACGGCGGGCGATGGAATAATAGGAGCGGGGGTCTGCCGGTTCTACATTCGTCGGGCAGACTATCACTTCGGCGCCCAGCGCTTTCAGGATATCGATCTTTTCTTTGGATTGTTTGTCTGTGGTGGCAAAAATGCATTTATATCCTTTCACGACGGCTGCCAGGGCGAGCCCCATTCCCGTATTGCCGGAAGTACATTCGATGATCGTTCCGCCGGGCAGAAGTTTTCCTTCCTGCTCCGCCACTTCCACCATTTTCAGCGCCATACGGTCCTTGATAGAGTTGCCGGGATTAAAATATTCCACCTTAGCGAGTACCGTACAGGGCAGATCCTTTGTTAACTTGTTAAAACGGACGAGTGGAGTATGCCCGATCGTTTCCAGAATATTATTTTTGATGTCCATAGTGCTGTTTGTTCGCGGTAAAGGTATGATTTTGGACCCGTTCCACCCGGTTTTGGTATCCGGATTGCTGGTCTTCACAATGGGATCTTGTTGATAAATCAAAATTTTTTCTTTCAATTCATCCTTTACATTTGCTCCCCGTTGTGAATAGTTTTGCCGGGAATAATGACGGCGAATTTCGGCAGTCCTCAATATCGGAAAATCATAATATGGAACCTACCTATATTCAAAAGATCGCGGAGAAGACAAATCTCAGGTTAAACCAGATCAATAACGTGCATGAACTACATAGCGGGGGCGCTACCATCCCTTTTATGGCCCGTTACCGTAAAGAGGCGACCGGCAATATGGATGAAGTGCAGATCAACGATGTGGTCGAGCTGATCAAATACTATACGGAACTGGACAAGCGGAAGGAGACCGTGCTCAAGACCATCGAGGGGTTGGGCAAGCTGACTCCCGAATTGAAACAACGTATCGAAGATTGTTACGATGCCACGATATTGGAAGACATCTATCTTCCTTATAAGCCCAAGCGTAAAACAAGGGCTACCACGGCTATTGAGAAAGGGCTGGAGCCGTTGGCGAAGTTCATTTTTGAGCAGGGGACCGGCGAGCCGGGTGAGGAAGCCGCGAAATTTATCAACGACCAGGTGAAGGATACCAAAGAGGCCCTGCAGGGAGCCCGGGATATCATTGCGGAATGGGTCGCGGAGAATGAGCAGGCACGTAATAAGGTGCGGCAATTATTTACGGAGGGCGCCGCGCTTAGCTCAAAGGTGCTGACGAGTAAAAAAGACGAAGAAGAAGCGCAGAAATACCGGGATTATTTTGAGTTTAGCGAACCGCTGGCCGCTTGTCCCTCTCACCGGATCCTGGCGATCCGCCGGGGTGAGAAAGAAGGTTACCTGATCATGGACCTTAATATCGACAAGCAGACGGCTACGGACGAACTGGAGAGGATTTTTATAAAGGCTTCTACGCCTTCCGCTTCGGAGGTAAAAAAAGCCGTTGATGATTCTTTCGACCGCCTGCTGAAATCTTCCATTGAAAATGAATTCCGTTTGCTCAGTAAGAATAAAGCTGATGAGGAGGCGATCCGGGTATTTGCGGAAAACCTCCGCCAGTTATTACTGGCGTCTCCGCTGGGATCGAAAAGGATCTTAGCGTTGGATCCGGGTTTCCGTACGGGCTGTAAAGTGGTATGCCTGGATGCCCAGGGAAATTTCCTGCATAACAGCACTATTTATCCGCATCCGCCGCAACAGGAATGGCAGGCCAGTGTAGCCGAGCTCAAACATCTGGTAGCGCGTTATGATATCGAAGCGATCGGCGTGGGGAATGGAACGGCCGGCCGTGAGACGGAGCAATTGGTGCGTAGCATCGATTTCGGGAAAAAGGTGAGCGTCTTTATGGTGAATGAGAGTGGCGCTTCCATTTATTCCGCTTCTGAAGTGGCGCGGGAGGAATTCCCCGACCAGGATATTACGGTGCGGGGAGCGGTGAGCATTGGCCGCCGGTTGCTGGATCCCCTGAGCGAACTGGTAAAGATCGATGCTAAGTCTATCGGGGTGGGGCAATACCAGCATGACGTGAATCAGAACAAGCTGAAGGATGAACTGGACCGTATTGTGGAAAGTTGCGTGAACCACGTGGGGGTGGATCTGAATACGGCCAGCAAGCATTTATTGACCTATGTCTCGGGGCTAAGCGCCACCCTGGCTAAGAATATTGTGGAGTACCGGGCTAAGAACGGGGCATTTACCACCCGCGATGAATTGAAGAAAGTGAGCCTGATGGGGCCGAAGAGCTTTGAGCAATGTGCGGGATTCTTACGGATCCGCGAGGCTGCCAATCCCCTCGATAATAGCGCGGTGCACCCGGAGACTTACTATGTGGTGGAATCCATGGCCAAAGATCTGAATTGTTCGGTGGCGGACCTTATCACCAAAGCAGATCTGCGCAAACAGATCACTAAGAAAAAATACGTTTCCGAGACCGTGGGTGAATTTACCATCAACGATATCCTGAAAGAGCTGGAGAAGCCGGGCCGGGATCCCCGTGACACGATCGAAGAATTCCGGTTTGAAGAGACCATCAAGACGGTGGAAGATCTCAAGCAGGGGATGACGGTGCCGGGCATCGTCACCAATATCACGAATTTCGGGGTGTTCGTGGACATTGGCGTCAAGCAGGACGGACTGGTGCATATTTCTCAGCTCAGTAATACGTATGTGTCGGATCCCAATGAAGTGGTGAAGCTGCAGCAGAAGGTCATGGTGACAGTGATGGAAGTGGACGTGGCCCGTAAACGGATCTCCTTGTCGATGAAGGGGGCGCCCGGAGCCGCCGGGAATGCGGGAACGGGAAGGAGCGGCTCTCCAAAAGGCCCTGGCGCCGGGGGGGCTGCCGGGAAAGGCGGAGAGCGGCCGGGAAGTGGCGGATCCGGAAAGCCGGGCGCCAAAAAAGACGCGCCTATGGATCCATTCCAGGCGAAGCTGATGGAGTTGAAGAAGAAGTTTAAGGATTAGGATTTATTGCTTTATTGGGAATCGAATTTGTTGCGGTAAAGATTTATGCGATGAGATATGAGAAATACCCTGTCGATGTATCTCCTGATTTATTAGAATTTGAGTTCTTCAGCGAAGGGCGAAAAAATACTCCGCGAGGTAGGATTGAGGTCTACCGGACTCAATGATCGGAGATCATTAAGCTCATTATAGGGCATAGTCCCACAGGCCCCACTGCGCTTAATTGCTGTGGGTTTGTCTTTTCCGTTGCAGGTACATATCTACCAGGACCAGGCCCAGCATCACATTGATCATTATGAAGATATTCAGGTAGGTATTGTTGAATAGTTTTCCCCAGTTGAATTTAGTCAGATTGTTTTGCAATGTCTGGCTGTATTGGGACACCTGTGACGAGGATCCGCTGTCCTCCCCTTGCATCTGCCCGAGAAAATAGATAAGGATACCTCCGATCATCAGGAGAAAGAAAGCGCCGATACTCCGTATGATATTCTTGTTGATATAAGTTTTAGTAGCCGGCGCGACCTGGTGCCTGGAGATTTCTTCCATCACATTCTTGGTGAAGCGCATGGAGGGGGCTTCCAGTTCCGTGCTGTCCATCAGCTGATGCATGTCCAGCAGTTCTTTGTATTTCCGCTGCCATTCCAGGTTGGCGGCTATCAATGCTGCTACCGCAGACTTTTCGTCCGGGCTGCTAAGGCCGTCGATATAATCCCACAAACGCTCTTCTATCAGTTCCTGCGTATTCATAAAACCTCCTTGGGTTGATTGACTATTGTCCGAATAAAGTTCCGACCCATTACCCGGACCGGTTGTTAATTTTTTAATCACCTTGTAATTCGCGTACCTCATGACTAAAGTATTTCTCCATTTTGTCTTTCAGGCGATGCCGGGCCCGGTGGAGCTTTACTTTTACCGTATTGGGGTCCAGACCCATGATCCGGCCTATTTCTTCCAGCGATTGCTCCCCCTGGTAGAACAGCGTAATGACCTGGGCATCATCCGGGCTGAGTAAGCGGATCGCTTCATTGACCATGGCATGCCTGGACTTCTGTTCTATCGCATTGGCTTTAAAGCCGGATTCCCGGTTTTCCAGTTGCAAAAAAGTCCTTTCGTTGTCAATAGAAGTGGTGTCCAGTATAATTCTGGTAGCGTTCGACCAATATCGCGAAAAGAGCTTGTTCCCCCAGCAGAATTCTGCTAATGATCTCTTTATCAGTGAGTCCGGTATTCATCACTCGAATAAGACGTCGGCTTAGATTAACAGGTTACAGGCAAAAGCCGGGTTTTGCGCATAAATGTAATAATATATAAGGACGATCAATCATTGGACCGGGGCGTTAAAGACCGGATGCGCCAAAAATCCGGCGATCGCTGTAATCTGTTCCGCTCCGGATTGGTCGTAGGGGGTAAGGATGCTGAAAAGCTGCTGAAAGTTAAAAAAGGTGTAACCCGAAGTCCTTTACAGTAGTCTGATAGGTAAACCGATAAAAAATTAAAAAAACAATAAAATCAATTTTATGCAAAACGAGGAAATATTAATACCCATTGTAATGTTCGGAGGAGCATTTGCCATGGTATTTGGAATTGCCTATCTGAAAACAAAGCAGAATATGGCTATGATCGAGAAGGGGATGAATCCGAAGAGCAAGGACTATCGCCCCATGCACCGTCCTACGCCTTATCTCAACCTGAAATGGGGGCTGCTATTGGTAGGTTCCGGCTTAGGGTTCTTTATTGCCTACCTGTTGGACAATTTCGTTCTTTATAAGATCAGCCATGATAATTGGGGTAATAATGGCGCCAATGTGCCCGTCTATTTTGCCCTGATCGCTATCGGCGGCGGCCTGGGACTGATCACTTCTTATCGCATTGAAAAGAAAGAATTGCTGGATAAGGAAATTCGGGAGTAAATCTGCCAAAAAAAGAATCTGCCAAAAAAGAAGAAGAGGGCGTCCCAATTACATTGGTGGCGGCCTCTTGCTTATTTTAGGCCCCCCTGTGCAGGGGGCCTATATGTTTTATGTATAATTGACAGTTATTGCCAATTTCCGGGATATAGGAATCAGGACATCGCTATTTTTTCTATCTTAGCTTATCTGTTAAGCCTTCCTATCCGGTTCCAGCTCCTTTAGATTGATTATTCCAAAACAACAGTGACCAACCGTGCCGCCAGAGATACAATATGATGAAAAAGAGCTCTTTCTGCAAATCGCGGCAGGCGATGAAACGGCTTTCCGGGTGCTGTTTGACCGGTACCGGGAGCGGCTGTTCTCTTTTGCCTGGCAATTGTGCCACTCGGCCGTTGAAGCAGAAGAAGTAGTGCAGGATATTTTTTTAAAGCTATGGCAGCAGCGGGCTATGCTGGCAGCGGTCAGCTTTCCGCGGAAATATATTTATACAATGACCCGCAACAGGACATTGGACCTTTTGGCTAAAATTTCCAGAGACGAGCAAATGATCAAAGAGGTATGGGCCAACGTATCGCAATCGGATAATCTCACCGAAAATCTATTGCAGGCGAAGGAAAGCCAGCAACTCATTCAGCAGGCAGTATCGCAATTGTCCGAAAAAAAACAGATCATTTTTTCCCTCAGCCGCAACCAGGGATTGAGTCACCGGGAAATAGCCGATCAAATGAACTTGTCGGTACAGACGGTCAAGAATACGGTGACGGAAATATTAAAGCATATCCAGGTTTTTTTGGCGCAACATTCTGAATTACTGGCAATTGTATTCTGGATTCAAACCTATTCCCTGTTATTTTAAGCCCAAGTCAAAAAAAGTTTCCTTTTAGCCGGTACCAGCATCCTCTGAAACAGTCTGTATAATAGTAACCATATCCAACAATAAATTACCGTTAATCTACTATTAATGACATCCGATAACCGGTTGAGCTATCTCTATCGCCAGTACGTCAGCAAAAGCTGCACACCCGAAGAGCTGCAGGAGTTCTTCGAATATGTCCGGGACCCGGCATATAAGCAAGCGCTGGAGGCGATGGCGGAAGAACATCTGGAAACGTTGCAGGCGCCTGCCAACCTGCCCGCTATTGATTGGGAGCACATGTATCGCAGTGTCGTGCCGTTAGAGGAACTTTCACGACTCTCTTCGATAAGCCGCGAGGCGGATACGGGCGTGGATACCGGCCGCAGCAGAAAGGGTAGAGTGGCTTCCCTGTTTACTTTATCACGGGTAGCTGCGGCTGTAATGATTATCGTTTTGTGCGGCGGCGGTTATTTCTTTTTAACCCGGAGACCGCATAGAAGTCCTGAAGGAACGATTGCCAAAAAGGATGTTACGCCTGGTTATAGCAAAGCGACCCTTACGCTTTCAAATGGAGCTACGATTACCCTCGATAGCGTACATACCGGTTTGTTGACAAGGCAGGGCAATGCTGCAGTAGTAAATTCAAACAATGGCCAGCTGGCATACAATGTATCACCTGAAAAACAAACGACAGTCCTTTACAATACGCTGACGACGCCCCGGGGCGGTCAGTACCAGCTGACGCTGCCCGATGGGACAAAGGTCTGGCTCAATGCCGCCAGCAGCCTGATCTATCCGACCGCTTTCTCAGGCGATGAACGGACCGTGCAAATGACAGGAGAAGCCTATTTCGAAGTAACACATGATAAAAAGAGACCGTTCAAAGTGAAAGTTGGCGGCCAGACCATCGAGGATATCGGCACCCAATTCAATGTCAACGCTTATGCCGATGAACCTGTGCAGACAACCACCTTATTGGAGGGGGCTGTCAGGGTGGGGGGGCATGTCCTGAAGCCGGGTGAAAAAGCCTCGGTCGCTGTCTCCGGCACTATTCATGTGTCTAAGGGAGATCCCGAACAGGCCATTGCCTGGAAGAACGGGCTCTTCGACTTTACAGACACCGATCTACAGACTGTTATGCGCCAGCTTGCACGCTGGTACAATGTGGATATAAAGTATGAAGGGAAGATCCCGGAAAGACAATTTACCGGCATGATCGGCCGGTCGCTAACCCTGACCCAGGTATTGAAAGGATTGACGAGAGAAAGTGTTCAATACCGGATTGAAGAAGGTAATCATCTTATTATAACCCCTTAAACCCCTGTTCCTTATTATGTAGAGAACTTATCAACCCAGAGAAAATTGATGTTGCCGTTCAGGCTGGCCTTAAATGAAAAACCGGGAGCAAGATTGAAGCCCTTCCCCGGTTTAACGCTCAGGTCAGTCATTGACAGAAGTGTACCAACTGCTTATTATTAACCTAAACAATGTGAAGTTATGCAAATCCAGGCGTTTTGCAAACTGCTGTCCTATGTCCATAAGGATGGTAAGTCCCTGCTAACCAAAACTATTTTAGTGATGAAATTGTCAGCAATTTTGATCCTCGTCACCACCCTGCATGTGGCCGCCAGGTCCACCGCCCAAAAGGTGACTTATTCGGGTAAGGCTGTAGAGCTGCCGAAGGTGTTGTCCGCTATCCGGGAACAGACGGGTTATGTGTTCTTCTACGATAAAAGATACATGGAGGACATCAGCCCCATTAACGTGTCCTTGAAAGATGCTCCCGTAGAGCTGGCGCTGAAGACCATCCTGCAGGGGCTGCCATTGGATTTCGAGATCCAGGGAAATACCATTTTCATCAACCGGAAGGCGCCCGCTGCGGTGCCGGATTTTGAGAAGCAGATTCCGCTTATCCCGGAAGATACGATCAGAGGCGTTGTACGGGACAGTACCGGGGCTCCCTTACAAGGTGCTTCCGTCTTTATCAAAGGCACGAAGAAAGGAACAAGAACGGACCTGAAAGGCAGTTTTGCCTTACGGCGCTCCAAACAGATTGCTATCCTGGTCATATCCTACACCGGTTATCAGGATAGAGAGGTGGCCGTTTCCGGTGATGCCCCCCTGTTCATTTTTCTTCAAAGAAGCCAGGACCCGCTGGATGCCACTGTTGTCCAGGCTTATGGGACTACCTCCCGGCGGTTCAGCGTAGGCTCCATTTCCACCGTTACTGCAGAGACTATCGAGAAGCAGCCGGTGACCAATGTCCTGCTGGCCCTGGAAGGCCAGATACCGGGCCTGGCTATCAATCAGACCTCGGGCGTTCCGGGTTCGCAGGTATTAATCCAGGTCAGGGGACAGAACACCCTGGTGTCCAACGCCGCCACGCCGGGTCTTATAGTCGGGCTCAAGCCCTATGATCAACCCCTGTTCATTATCGATGGGGTGCCTTTTGCGCCGCAAAACAACAATATCAACCAACTGGCCGGCCTTCAGAATGCGTCGAATTTCAGTGGCGGACTGAGCGTGGCCGGGGGCGTCAGCCCGTTCGCTAATATCAATCCCAACGATATTGAAAGTATCAGCGTGTTGAAAGATGCGGATGCCACTTCTATTTATGGCACCCAGGGCTCCAACGGGGTGGTCCTGATCACGACAAAAAAGGGTAAACCGGGGAAGACCGTCTTTAACCTCATGGCGACGACCGGATACAATACTGCCGCCCGTAATGTCAAACTGCTGAATACCCCGCAATACCGGCAGCTGCGCACCGACGCCTTTGCAGCGGACGGCGTGACGCCCGGCAATGATCCCAATAACTACTTTGCCTATGCGCCCGATCTGCTGGTCTTCGATTCTACTAAGTACACCAACTGGGAAAAAGTCATCTACGGAAAGACGTCCAACAATACCGATATCCATGGCAGCCTTTCGGGGGGCACGTACAACAATACCTTTCTGATCTCAGGTGGCTTCACCCGGTCCGACTTCAATTTTCCGGGCAATTTTGCCGACCAGCGCCTGACCCTGCACGCAGCCATGCACCATGGGTCGCAGGACAACCGGCTGACCATCGATTTCGGCACCGACCTTGGCTACGACCGGAATAATTCACCCGGTAACGGTGCGGGTTCGAAAATCGCGCTGCCACCCAATATGCCCGACCTGCTGGATGCAAAGGGCAACCTGATCTGGAGCTATAAGGGGGTATCTCTCGATCAATACCAGTTCTACCCCTTCCTGAAGCAGACGGAATTGCTGCAGAATTACAACCTGAACACCACGATGCGCCTTGCGTACAAGATCCTGCCAGGTCTGAGTATCAGCGCCAACATGGGTTACAACCGCAATACATCGTCCGAGCACCAGATTAATCCGGCCAGCGCACAGGCCCCCTTGTATCCTTATCGCACAGCCGAATTCGCCAACACTATTTTTGAAACGATCAACGTCGAACCGCAGATCGACTATACCACCACCATCGGGAAAGGCGTGCTGACTGCACTGGCGGGCGCTACATATAAGAAAAACACCAGTAACAACAACACGGTGACAGGCAACGGTTATGCCAATGACAATTTCCTGGGATCTATCGATGGCGCTGCGAGTGTATACGCGTACGACAAGAGCACCCTCTATAAATACGCCGCCGCTTTCGCCCGCATCAAGTATATATATGACAGGAAGTACATCCTCTCGCTGACCGGCCGCCGGGACGGGTCGAGCAATTTCGGCCCCGGCAGACAGTTCGGCGATTTCGGCTCGGCGGGTGTGGGCTGGATCTTCACCGGGGAGAATTTTTTCAAGAAGTCCATCCCCTTCCTAAGCTTTGGCAAGCTGTCGGGCAGTTACGGGACGAGCGGCAGTGACGGGATTGCAGGTTATAATTACCAGGCTTTCTATGCGCCCCTGAGCTATCTGCCCGCCTTCCAGGGTGCTCAGCCGAATGCCCCGCAAAACCTGTACAACCCCAATTATAGCTGGGGGCTGAAGAAGTCGCTGAATATCGCCCTGGACCTGGGGATGTTTCACGACCGGGTGCTGCTGAATGCGACCTGGTACCGCGACCGGGAAGACAACCAGTTAGGCGGCTACCCGCTGCCCGCGCAGACCGGCTTTACCCAGGTGCTGGAGAATCTTCCCGCCGACGTCCAGAATGCCGGTTGGGAGTTCAGCGTCACCAGCAACCAGATCAAGACGAAAAATTTCAGCTGGTCTACCACTTTCAACATCACTTTCAACCGGAATAAGCTGCTGTCCTTTCCCAACCTGGAGAGTTCTTCCTCTGCCGATGAATATGTATTGGGCAAACCGACCTCCCAAGTCATCGGTTATCGGTTCAACGGGGTCAATCCCCAGACCGGGCTGTTCGAGTACCTGACCAGCAAGGGTCAGCCGACCAATACGCCCAGCTATCTACTGGCGTCGCAGGGCGGCGATAAGGTACCGATCGCCGACCGGGAAGTGAAATACATGGGCGGATTCGGGAATACTTTTACCTACAGGAATTTCAGCATGTATGTCTTTTTCCAGTTCTCCAGCCAGGAGGCACCTAATTACCTGTCTGCTGTCTACGGCCAATTCACTCCGGGCCGCTCGATCGCTAATGACCCCGTCGAGGTACTGGACCACTGGAAAAATCCTGGTGATCATTCCAGTTTCGAGAAGCTGACCACTAGTTATAGTACAGCTGCGTCCCAGGCGGCGCTATATTTCCAGCAATCTGCAGGCGCTTACAGTAACGACACTTATGTACGGCTGAAAACGGTGGCCCTGTCCTATTCGTTGCCGGAGACCTATATGAAGAAGGTGCATATGTCCGGCGCCAAGATCTTTATCAACGCGCAGAATCTGCTGACCTTCACGAATTACAAGGTGGCCGATCCGGAAGTATTCGCCGACTATACCACCATGCCCGTGCAGCGGACGATCGTATGCGGACTAAATTTTAACTTCTAATTCATTACAGCATGAAATATATAACTTTCGGTAATTATGCCAGGACGATGGGGCTGACACTGGCGACGATAACGACTATGCTAACGGCCTGCAAAAAACTAATTGAGATCCCACCCAATCCGCCCAACGAAATTACGGCATCGGGGCAGTTTGCAGACAGCGCCACGACGATGACGGCGATGGCGTTTGTTTATAGCTATCCGGCCCCTCAGGGTACCGGCTTTGCCTTCAATGACGGTGACCTTTCGCTTTGTACCGGTCTATCCTCCGATGAACTCAGCGTCAGTACCGGGGCCAGCGATCCCCTGCAATTGTTCCAATATGGCGTCACCCCTTTAAACGGTCTCGTGAGTTCACTGTGGATCGACCCCTATGCCGGCATTTATCCCGTGAATGCGGCGCTGAGCGGTATCACGGCCAGCGGGGGTCTGTCAGCTTCCCTGAAGACACAGCTGACGGGTGAACTGCAGTTCGTTCGGGCGCTGTACAATTTCTACCTGGTGAATGTATTCGGCGCCGTACCCGTGGTGACGACCACCGATTATGCCGTCAGCGCCAGGATAGCCCGCAACTCAGTGGATTCGGTGAATGCCCGGATCATGACGGATCTCCAGGCCGCCCAGCAGGTGCTGTCGGCATCCTATCCTTCTGCGGGGCATCTCCGGCCGAACCTGTACACGGTAAAGGCCTTGCTGGCAAAAGTCTATCTGTATCAAAAGAATTGGCAGGCGGCCTACAATGCGGCTGACATGATCATCCAATCCGGCGTATACGCCCTGGAGCCGAACCTGAACAATGTCTTTCTGGACGGCAGCCGGGAGGCGATCTGGCAGCTGCCCGCCACCGGTAATTTCGGCGGCACGATGGAAGCGCAAAATTATGTTCCCCGGTCCGGCGGGACGACGCCCCACTATCCGTTGACGAGTTACTTGGTGAATGCCTTCGAGCCTGGCGATCATCGGCTGCAGAACTGGGCAGGGCAGGCGATTGTCAATACGGGGTCGGGCAATAATACCTTCTACTATCCCTATAAATACAAGAACCTGTACGGTGGGACCCCGGTGGAGGACTTCATGATCTTCCGGCTGGGCGAACAATACCTGATCCACGCGGAAGCGGCGGCGGAACTGGGCAACCTGGGCACCGCACTATCGGATCTGAATATCGTGCGGGCCAGGGCGGGATTGGGCGCCACCACCGCGACCAGCCAGACCGACGTGCTGACTGCGATCATGCATGAGCGGCAGACCGAGCTGTTCTGCGAGTGGAGCAACCGCTGGCTGGACCTGAACAGAACGGGAGCTGCTAATACTGTATTAAACGCTGAAAAAGGCGGATTTAAGCCTTATATGGCTTTATACCCTGTGCCTCTCGCTCAGATACAAGCGAATAATTTGCTGACCCAGAATCCGGGGTACAATTAATCCGACCATTCCTTTATCACCGGCCGGTCCCTGGGACCGGCCATACCTTTCATTTCTCATTATGTCACATTCTATTGTCAAAATCGAGCACCTATCCCATAAGTATTCCGCCAGCTGGGCGATCCGGGACATCAACATCGAGATCACTCAAAACGGGATCGTAGGCTTGCTGGGTTCCAATGGGGCCGGTAAGTCCACTACCATGAACATTCTCTGCGGGGCACTGAACCAGACGGAGGGAAACGTGTATATCAATGACATCGATCTGCGTAAAGAACCGGAACTGGCCAAAAGACAATTGGGGTTCCTGCCTCAGAATCCGCCGCTGTACATGGACCTGACCGTGGATGAATACCTGCTCTATTGCGCCAGGCTGCGAAAAGTGGAAAAGAGTAGTATCCGCCCGGCGGTGGAAGCTGCCAAGGAGCGGTGCGGGGTCGCTCATTTCAGCAACCGGCTGATCCGTAATTTGTCGGGCGGCTACCGGCAACGGGTAGGGATTGCCCAGGCCATCATCCACCGGCCGAAGCTGGTGGTGCTGGATGAGCCTACCAATGGCCTGGACCCGAACCAGATCATCGAGGTGCGGGCGCTGATCAAGGAGATCGCTGTCGATAGAGCTGTGATCTTTTCCTCGCATGTTCTTTCCGAAGTACAGGTCCTGTGTAAGGAGATCAAAATGATCGATAACGGCAAGATCGTATTTTCCGATACCATGGATGCCTTCAATAATTATGTGGAACCGCACAGTATTTTACTGCACCTGGAGAACCCGCCTCCGGCCTCAGAGCTGCTGCAGATCCCAGGGGTGACCAAGGTGGACTTCCTCACCGAACGACAGCTGCGGCTGTTCTTCAGCGGGGACGCGGAGATCACCGAAAAGATCGTGGCCGCCAGCGTCTTACAAGGCTGGCGACTCCGGGAGATCAACCTGGAGAAGAGCTCGATCGATGAAATATTTGCCCAATTATCAAATTATTCCAACAAAAACTAATGAAGACGACATTTGAGATTGCAAAGACGGAGCTGGCCCAGCTGTTCTATTCCCCGATAGCCTGGTTCCTGTTGGTGGCATTCCTGTTCCAGTGCGGGCTGGTTTATACCGGCTCGATCGAGAATTACCTGACACAGCAGGAAATGGGGGGTGAGAACCTGCGGTACCTGACTTATCTGACCTCCAAGATATTTGCGCCGCCCTACGGCATCTGGCCTTCCCTGGTGAGGAACTTATATCTCTATCTGCCGCTGCTGACCATGGGGCTGATGAGCCGGGAGATCAACGGCGGGACGATCAAGCTGTTGTATTCTTCCCCGATCAAGATAAAAGAGATCATTTTCGGGAAATTCCTGGCGATGATGGTGTACAACCTCCTGCTGGTGATGGCCCTCTTACTGCTGGTGCTTTTCGGGCTGTCCAATATCCATGCGGCGGATGCGGGGCTCTTATTCTCGGGGCTGCTCGGCATTTACCTGCTGTTGTGCGCGTATGCCGCTATCGGTCTGTTCATGTCCTGCCTGACCTCGTACCAGGTAGTGGCAGCGCTGAGCACCCTGGTGCTGCTGGCTGTTTTGAACTATATCGGGACCTTGTGGCAGGATATCGACTTTGTAAGGGACCTGGCGTATTTTTTATCCATCTCGGGAAGGGTGGACCATATGCTGGGGGGGCTGATCACGACCAAGGATATCCTGTATTTTTTTGTGATCATCTTTATCTTTTTAGGGTTCAGCATTTATAAGCTGCAGTCGGACCGGGAGTCAAAACCTGCGATCGTCAAGGCCGGCCGTTATGTGCTCATTGTAGTAGTGGCGCTGGCGCTGGGGTATGTCACTTCCCGCCCCGGCTTTATCGGATATTTGGATGCCACCGCCACCAAGACGAGGACACTGGCAGTCAGCGCCCAAAAGATCCTTAAAGAGACAGGCGACGAGCCCATTGAGGTCACTTCCTATATCAACCTGCTCGATGGCCGGTTCTGGTATGGAAGACCTGACCAGCGGAATAAGGATATGGACCGTTGGGAACCTTATCTGCGGTTCAAGCCGGATATCAAATTCAACTATGTATACTTTTATGACAGCACCGGGGATAAGAATCTGTTTAAATACAATCCCGGCATGACGGTGAAATCGCTGGCAGAAAAATATGCCAAGTCGATGAAGATCAGCCTGGATAAGTTTAAGACGCCTGCGGAGATGCATCAACTGATCGATCTGCGGCCGGAGCAGAACCGGTATGTCATGCAGCTGAAGTACAAGGGCCGGGTAACCTTCCTCCGGCTTTTCGATGATCAGATCGTCTTTCCGACAGAGACGGAGACCGCTGCCGCCCTGAAAAGGCTCATGCAGGCTAAAATGCCGAAGATCGCGTTTGTGCAGGGAGAGCTGGAACGCAGCATCGACAAAATGGGAGACAGGCATTATAAGATGCTTACCAACTCGATTGCTTTTCGTCATTCACTCATCAATCAGGGGTTTGATGTGGAGACCTTCACCCTCAAAGACCAGGAGATCCCGACGGATATTGCCGCCCTGGTCATCGCTGACCCTAAGGTCGCTTTTGATACGGCCGTTCTCCTGAAAATTCAGCGATATATCGCTGCCGGCGGCAACCTGCTGATAGCCGGGGAGCCGGGTAAGCAGGCCATCCTGAACCCTATCCTGCAGCCACTGGGGGTTCATCTCCTGGACGGTATGCTGGTACAGAAGAGCAAGGACTTCTCGCCGGAGCTGGTACTGCCGTTCCTGACTACTTTCGGCGCTAACCTGACCAGGAAATTACAGGGGGATGCCGAAGACAGCTTGCCTGTATCCGTTCGCGGAGCGTCGGCGCTCTCTTATGACAACAATGGTCCTTTTACGGTCATCCCGCTATTGATGACGAATGAAAAATCCAGCTGGAATAAGAAGGTCCGGCCAAATGCCGATGAGATCGAGGCCTCGGAGGATAACGAAGGTGCTGTCACCGTCATGGGGGGCGGTATGATGGTGACAAGTGTATCGGACAAGAAGAAACCTGCCATTCCGGAGATAACCTATTCTCCTGCGGACGGGGATCAAAAAGGGCCTTTACCGGCTGTGCTGGGGCTTACCCGTATGATCAACGGGAAACAACAGCGGATTGTCGTCGCGGGTGATGCGGATTTCCTCAGCAACTCGGAACTGGGCCGCTACAGTCCGAGGACCTGCAACTTTGACTTTAGCACCGCTATATTTAGCTGGTTTAGCAATGGGGAATTTCCTATTGACAGTTCCCGTCCAAAGTCAAAAGACAACAGTCTCGAATTGACCAGCGCCGGGCTGACCTTCCTGAGGATATTGCTGCTGGGCATCCTGCCCGGTCTGCTGCTGATCGGAGGCGCGATCCTGCTGATCAGGCGTAAAAGAAAATAAATTATAACATGGGCTTTATTACAGATCAACAGACACTGGACGACCTGAATATATTCGGCAGGCGTGGAGGCGACCCGGTATATGGCATCTTTGACCGAACGGCCACCCGTAATGGAGCGGTATTGCTGGAAGAAATGTTCCGTCATCCGCTGTCCGATGCACCTTCCATCAACCGGCGCAGCGCTATTTTTCAATACTTTTCTTCCATCGGGACTCCTTTCCCTTTCCAAAGGGAGTTGTTCGACATTGCCGAACGATATCTTTCCATCACCGATGAAAGGACCCGGCTGTCGGGGGAACCACAAAACCTGGGAAAAAGGCTGACGAGCCTGATAGCGGAAGATAATGAATACAAGACCCTCTACAGAGGGATCACGGCCCTTATAGAAATTTTTCAGAACCTGCACTCTTTTTTGAAAGAGGTCGGAACCGCCTCGCCCTATCAATCCGAAAAGGCGGCTATCGAAACGCTGCTGGCAGCCGAAGGACTGCCAGCCTTGCTGAAAGAACCCCGTAAAAGCAAACTGCCTTATGACCGTGTAGTGATCTATGACAACTACCTGCGCTTCCGTCACCGGGAGGTGGCCAGATGGCTGTTGCAGCACATTTATCAGCTGGACGTGTACATTTCCGTAGGCCGGGTGGCTGTTGAAAGAGGGTTCGCATTCCCCCTTGCGCTGGCGGCGGAGGAGCACCGGGTCAGTATGCAGGGCATTTATCATCCACAGGTGCAGCATGCCATTCCCAATACGCTGGATATAACAGCCGATAACCATGTCCTCTTCCTCACCGGGGCCAATATGGCGGGGAAATCCACTTTTATGAAGACCCTGGGCATAACCTTGTTCCTTGCTCATATGGGATTCCCTGTCCCGGTAAGCCGGATGGAGTTTTCCGTGCTGGATGGTATTTATTCGACCATCAATTTGCCGGATGATCTTGGCATGGGCGCCAGCCACTTTTTTGCAGAAGTACAGCGTATTAAAAAAATCGCCGGAGAGCTTGGACAAGGAAGGAGGCTCTTTGTCATTTTCGACGAACTTTTCCGGGGAACGAATGTGAAAGACGCCTATGAGGCCACTATTGCCCTGACGGCTGCCTTTGCCGGGAGACGGGACTCCATATTGGTTCTTTCCACACATATCATTGAGGCGGGAGAGGTGTTGGCGCAGCAGTGCCCCAATATCGATTTTATCTATCTGCCTACCCGGATGGAAGGATCAAGGCCTGTCTACTCCTATAAATTAGAAAAAGGCATCACAGCTGACCGGCATGGCATGGTCATCATCAATAATGAAGGCGTCCTTGATATACTGAGAAGCAGTACACCGAAAACTGCTGGCGGTAATGGCGGGTTTGCGGCTGGCATTGCTATCGGATTTACAGCGGATAAACAGACGCTGGACGATCTGAACCTCACCGGCAAATACAAGCCAGGTTCTGTTTACAGCTTTTTCAACCAGGTGCAGACCGAAGGTGCAGAGAGATTGCTGGACGAAATGTTCCGGCGACCCTTGTCGGACCCGCAGGAGATCAACCGGCGCAGCAGCCTATTCCTTTATTTACAGGATAAGGCGCTTGACTTCCCTTTCACGAGACGGCAGCTTGGCTTGGTAGAAGAGTATCTGAATGCGGGTGCGGGTGGGAGCAAACTGGCGACAACAGCCGGCATCCTGCGCCAGCGGATCATGGAAGCGGTTGTTAAGGACGAGACCTACGACCATATCAGACAAGGTGTGCAGGCTACCATGGATTTTCTCCACGGCTGCCGGCAATGGCTGGGACAGTTCGATGAAAATGAAATCAGCCCTATACATGGGCAACTCAGCACTGCGCGGCGCATCCTGGCCGATCCCCGGTTGGCAGACCTGGCCGCTGATCGGGGCGCCGGCTCTTTGTCCTGGCAGATGGTCGCCCGATATCACCATCTCTTTGGGCATGCATTATATAAAGAGATCAGCCATCTTTGTGAGATCCTGTATGAACTTGATCTTGGTATCGCCGTGAGCAAAGTAGCCCAGCAAAAGGGATTCACCTATGCGCAGGCGCTGCCAAAGAGAGACGCTATCTTCCGTGCGGTCGACCTACGGCATCCTGCCCTGGACAAAGGGGTGGGTAATGCGATAACGATGGGGCAGGAGAACAATGTTCTCTTCCTGACAGGTGCGAATATGGCTGGTAAATCCACTCTGATGAAGGCTTTCGGGATCGCTGTCTACCTGGCGCATATGGGCTTTCCTGTTGCTGCCAGGGAAATGGTATTCTCTGTGAAAGAGGGTCTCTACTCTTCCATCAACATGCCGGACAATTTAAGTCTTGGGTATAGTCATTTCTATGCGGAGGTACAGCGGGTCAAACAGGTGGCAGCCGAGGTCAGCAGCGGGAAGGCCCTGGTGGTCATTTTCGATGAACTCTTTAAGGGCACCAATGTTAAAGATGCTTATGACGCCACCCTGGCCGTGACGGCAACTTTCTCCGGATACAACAATTGTTGGTTTGTTATTTCTACGCATATCACCGAAGTAGGGGAGGCCCTGAAGGAAGGGCCAAACAATCTTCAGTTTAGCTACCTGCCTACCATTATGGATGGCTCCCGTCCAAGATATACCTATCGTTTGGAAAAAGGGATCAGTACCGACCGTCATGGGATGATGATCATTGGTAATGAAGGGATTTTGGATATTATTAACCGTTGAATCCGGGATCTTTTTATTTAATAGTCTCCAGCGCCTTATTTACAGCCGGATCGTAAGCGTTGCTGACCTCATAATATCCCTGGGTCCGCCAGATCTGCCGGGCCAGCAGGGCCCGGATGCGATGCTGCAATACTTCTTTATCCCGGGCGGGGATCTTGCGGATATCGATCGTATCCCTGGCAGCGTAGGTCGCCAGGCCATTCCAGAGCTGTTCGTCATCATGGAAGCCGGTTATGAAATCGGCAGGGCCTTTAAAAGCTTGAAAAGTAGGCAGGTGCGTGGTATAGTAGGTATAGATGAAGCGACTGAGCGTCCCGTCTACATAGAGCGCCGTGATATTTTTAGCCAGGGTGCTGGTGTCAAATCCGACAAAGATATCCGGGGTGATGCCTCCCCCGCCGTACACGGTCCGTTTGTCCTTACCCAGGGTCGTATAGGCCGGCCCGGGATGTCGGGTAGGACTTTTGAATGCTGCGTCCGGTGGGGGTATAATACCGGGCTACCGTCAGGCGCAGGGCGGAACCGTCGCTCAACTGGTATTGTTCCTGTACCAGGCCTTTACCAAAGGTCCTTCTGCCGATGATCGTGCCCCTGTCCCAGTCCTGAAGGGCTCCTGCCAGTACTTCGCTGGCGGAAGCGGTGCCTTCGTCCGTAAGAAGGGCTAGTTTCCCTTTTTCGAACAGGCCGTCCCGCCGGCAACGATATTCTACCTTGGGCGACCTGGCGCCTATGGTGTATACGATGAGCTTGTCCCCGTCCAGGAAGTCATCCGCTATTTCTATGGATTGCTGCAGAATACCGCCTCCATTGCCCCGTAAGTCCAGGATGAGCTTCTGCAATCCCTGCTCCTGTAATTGCATGAGGGCCCGGGCGAATTCGGCGTGTGTGGTCTCGGAAAATTTATTGATCCGTATATAACCTGTCTCTTTGTTGATCATATAGGCGACATCTACCGCAGGCAAGGGGATGGTGCCGCGGACAATGGTGAAATCCCTGCGTTGACCTGCGCGTAACAGGTTGATGATAACTTTACTGGATCCCGGTCCCCTCAGCAATTTACGGATCTTGTCTGTCGTGATCCCATTGCCTGCGACCAGGGAGTCTCCTACTTTCAGAAATTTATCTCCGACCTGGAGCCCGCTTTTATCACTGGGGCCCCCTGCCAGGACATTCATTACATTGACGGTATCGTCAAATATCTGGAACTCTATGCCGATGCCCTCAAAATTCCCTTGCAGGTCTTCGTTCACTTCGGAGAGATCGACGGCCGGAATAAAGATGGAATGGGGGTCCAGGTGGGTCAGCATGCCCTGTACGGCATCGTCACCCAATGAATCCATATTCACCGGGTCTACATATTTCATGTTCACCAGGTCTATGACTTCCTGTACCGGAGTCTGTTTACGGGTTTTAAAAAAACTGGCCGTAGCGATGTTGCCACGTAGCCGGAAACCGATAACCATACCCAGGATCATTACGATTGCGAATAGAAGAGGTAGCCAGACCTGTAGTTTTTTCATTCAACGGAGAATTTTTATCTTGAACAATTCTGAAGGCTGCAAATTAAGCAATTAGCGTCAAGCTCCAAGAATTCGCCGCCGGGCCGCTGATGGGGGCGCCGAAAAATCTATAGAGGGCCGATAGCCGGTAAATTCTCCCGGCCATTTTTAAATATTTCGTCTGAAGCATGTAGCTTGCAGCCTAAAGCTGAAAATCCGGCTGGAGATCAAACGAACGAACATGAATATATTGATTGCAGACAGCGGCTCTACGAAGTGTGAATGGTGCTGGTTATCCGATGGGAAGAAGAAAAAGGTGGTCACTCAGGGACTCAGCCCTTATTTCCTGGATGCGGCCGGGATCGGAGCGGTGTTAAGCCGGGAGTTGTTGCCTGCCCTGAAGGACAGACAGGTGGATACGGTGTACTTTTATGGTACGGGTTGTGCCAACCCTGATAACCGGAAGATCGTTCAGAAAGCGCTCCGCCGTGCCTGGCCGGGGGCTTCCGTGCATGTGACGCATGACCTGATGGGGGCTGCTCTTGCTTTATCGGGCAACTCCAAAGGGATCGCCTGTATTTTGGGCACGGGTAGCAATTCCTGTTATTTTGACGGGAGAAAAATAGCCAGGAACAGTCCCGGACTTGGCTATGTGTTGGGGGATGAGGGCAGCGGGGCTTACTTAGGTAAAAAGGTGTTACAATATTACCTGTATAATACTTTTGACGAGGAATTGAGATATAAATTTGATGCGAAATATGCCACTACGGGCCCGGAGATCCTGGAGAGCGTTTATAAGCACCCGCTACCCAACCGGTACCTGGCTTCTTTTGCCCTGTTCCTGGTGGATAACAGGGGGCATTATATGATCGAAAATATCATCGAGGACGGGCTGAATGATTTTTTCTTTCAGCATTTGTGTAAGTACCGGGAAAGCTGGAAATTGCCCATTCATTTTGTAGGGGGGGTAGCTTATGGGTTCAGGGATGTGATAAAAGAGCTTTGCGGAACTTATGAGTTCGACCTGGGGAAGATCCTGCAAAAACCTATGGATGGACTTATTAAATATCATAGCGGGACGGTATGAAATCCCGGGAATGTTCAGCGAAATGAAATGATCCATTGAAATATTTCAAAATTCGTATAAAGTATGACATTTGAGAAGGTGACCGAGGAGTCAAGCCGGTATCATGACCTGGAAAAGATGAGTATTCGTGAGATCCTGACGGGTATCAACCGGGAGGACAGGGAGGTGCCGGATGCAGTGGAAAAGGCCATTCCGCAGATCGAGCGGCTGGCGGCGGTGATTACGGATAAGATGCTGGCGGGGGGCCGTCTGTTCTATATTGGAGCCGGAACGAGCGGGAGATTGGGGATCCTGGATGCCAGTGAGATCCCTCCCACCTATGGTATGCCTTTTGATCTGATCATCGGGGTGATTGCGGGGGGAGAGGACGCTATCCGCAAACCGATCGAGAATGCAGAGGATGATCAGGAGCAGGGATGGATGGATCTGCAGCAATACCAGGTCGATGATAAGGATGTGGTAATAGGCATCGCGGCAAGCGGCACTACGCCTTATGTGATCGGAGCCCTGGAGGAGAGCCGGCGGAGGGGGATCGTGACGGGCTGTATCGTTTGTAATCCGGGTTCGCCGGTGGCCGCGCATGCCGATCATCCCATCGAAGTGGTGGTGGGGCCGGAGTTTGTTACGGGCAGCACCCGGATGAAGAGCGGGACCGCCCAGAAGCTGGTGCTCAACATGCTGTCTACTACGGTGATGATCCAGATCGGCCGGGTGGAAGATAACAGGATGGTGAATATGCAGCTTACGAATAGTAAGCTGGTGGATCGCGGCACTAAGATGGTAATGGAAGGTACGGGACTGACGGATTATGAACAGGCGAAGGCGTTGTTGTTGAAATTGGGGAGTGTGAAAAAGGCGGTGGATTCCGTAATAAGCTAATCAACAGCTATGAAATCAGTTAATCGACACGTATGCACGAGATAGAACCTTTTTATAACTGGCGTCACATATATGTGAGCGAGGAAGACGAGCGCTCGCCTTTCTACGGAAGGGTCTATTCGGAATTTGAGTTTTCGCAAACCATCTATAACTATTATATCCATCCGCAATGGGATGATTTCGGCTCCAGGACCCTGTATATGAAAGTACTGCTGGCCGATTATGACGAACATTATGTGATCATGGAATTATTTGGGGAATGGAATGATGCGATCGAAAACGATATCATGAACCTGAAAAGGGAAGTGGTGGACAAGTTCAATGATTTCGGTATTACCAAATACATCCTTATTGCAGAAAACGTCCTCAATTTCCATAGCGGCGATAAGGATTATTACGAGGAATGGTTTGAAGAAGTGACCGATGCGGGGGGGTGGATCGCCTGTCTCAATATGCCGGAACAAACGCAGCATGATTTCAGAAAGGCAAAGCTCAACCGCTTCATTGAACTGGTCGAACTGGAGAACTGGCGTACCTATAAGCCTTTCCACTTATTCAAGCTGATCGACGAACAGATCCTTCGCCGCCTGGATTGAGTTCCTGCGAAGGAATGGGCTCCGCCCGGTTTAGGCAGTTTTCAACGTTTTTAAGATTTGTTTAAAATAAATTTTATTTTTCAGGATAAGTATTTACTTTTGACATAGCAAATGAACAAAACAAAGGCATACCGTTATTTTTACTTTAGCTTTTTTTTCTACTTTATGGGTAGACCGGGAATGCTTTTGTTAAGAAACTAAAAAAACAAAAATTAACATAAGAAGTCCCGGTCAAAAGCCGGGACTTTTCTTTTTTACCCCCTCCCCGCCCTAAGGGGGGCCTACGAGGAGAAGGGTTAAATAAGGTTTAAAAGAATAAAAGAAAATGGCAAAAGTTTCTATACAGGGTTATGAAGGGAGTTTTCACCAGGTGGCGGCGCAGCAATTCTTTGGGAAGGATGTGGAAGTGGTGCCCTGTGCTACTTTCCGGGAGGCGATCCGGGTAGCGGCCAGCAAGAAAGAGAGCGACGGGGGAGTGATGGCCATTGAGAATTCCATTGCCGGCAGCATTCTTCCGAACTATAATCTGCTGCAGAAGAGCAATCTGCGGATCATCGGGGAGATCTACCTGCAGATTAAGCAGAACCTGCTGGTGAATCCCGGGATAAAGCTGGAGGATATCCGCGAAGTGCATTCTCACTATATGGCTTTATTGCAGTGCGTCGACTTCCTGGAGAAGCACCCTCACTGGAAACTGGTGGAAACGGAGGATACGGCCCTGAGCGCCAAACATCTTCAGCAGCACCGCAGCAAACATGTAGCGGCCATTGCCAGTACGCTGGCTGCCGACCTGTTCGGGCTGGAGATATTGGCTCCGGGTATTCAGACGATGAAGAATAATTATACCCGGTTTCTCATCCTGCAAAGGGAAGACAGGGCGGAAACGGTGGCGGATTCGGATAAGGCCTCCGTGAATTTCCATACGGACCATTCCCGGGGAAGCCTGGCGCGGGTGCTGACGAAGATTGCAGAGGGAGGAATCAACCTGAGCAAGCTGCAATCTTTCCCTATTCCGGGTAGTGACTGGGAGTATTCTTTTCACGCCGATATGGAATTCGACACCCTGGATCAATTCAATAAGGTGATAGAATCCATACAACCGATCACGGCGGAATTGAAAGTATACGGTATCTATAAAAAAGGCAAAACGGTATAGAGTCCCTAATCCTCTGAAGGGGGAATAAAAAAAATGAAATGAAGACATCTAAACGGCTTGAAGGAATCGGAGAATATTATTTTTCCCAGAAGTTAAGGGAGATCGAGGGGTTGAACAAACAGGGAAAAAATATTATCAACCTGGGTATCGGGAGCCCGGACCTGCCTCCGCATCCGGACGTTATCCGCGTATTGCAGGAGGAGAGCGCCAAGCCCAACGTGCATGCTTACCAGTCGTATAAGGGATCGCCGCTTCTCCGCAATGCGATTGCCGCCTGGTATCAGCAATGGTATGGGGTGGAACTGAATCCTGAGTCCGAGATCCTCCCGCTGATCGGCTCCAAGGAGGGCATTATGCATATTTGCATGACTTACCTGGATGAGGGAGATATCGCATTGGTGCCCAATCCGGGCTATCCTTCCTACCGGAGCGCCGTGAAACTGGCCGGGGGCACCTGTGTGGAATATGACCTGAAAAAGGAAAATAACTGGTACCCTGATTTTGAGGAGTTGGAAAGGACGGTGGTTGCGGCTAAGCGGGGGGCCGTCAAGCTGATGTGGGTGAACTACCCGCATATGCCCACCGGACAGTTGGCGGACCGGGCTTTATTCGAAAAATTAGTTGCTTTCGGGAAAAAGCATGAGATCCTCATCTGTCATGATAACCCTTATAGCTTTATCCTCAATGATAACCCGATGAGTTTGTTAAGCCTGCCCGGAGCGAAAGAGACCGTGATCGAGCTCAATTCCCTGAGCAAATCGCAGAATATGGCTGGCTGGCGGGTAGGTACTTTGTCAGGCGCCAAGGACCGGATCGATGAGGTGCTGCGGTTTAAGAGCAATATGGATAGCGGGATGTTCCTGCCGGTGCAACTGGCCGCTGCTAAGGCCCTTTCGCTGGGTAAGGATTGGTATGACAGCGTGAATGCCGTATACCAGGAGAGAAGGGTGAAGGTCTTTGAACTCCTGGAATTGCTGGGCTGTAATTTTGACAGGGACCAGGTAGGGATGTTCGTCTGGGCGGGTATTCCGGCTAAATACAAGGACGGTTATGAGTTGAGCGACCAGGTGCTCTACGGGGCCGGGGTTTTCATCACGCCCGGCGGTATTTTCGGTAAGGCCGGGGAAGGGTATATCCGGGTAAGCCTGTGCAGTCCCGGAGAGAAATTGCAGGAGAGCATCGATCGGGTAAAGAAGTTATTGATTAATATATTAATCCCTAATAATGTTTGATTCGGTTACTATTGTCGGAGTAGGGTTGATCGGCGGTAGCTTTAGTTTGGCTCTCAAGGACAGAGGACTTGTCAGGAACGTGATCGGGGTAGGCCATTCAGCATCCAGCATACAAAAAGCCCTGGACCTGGGCCTTATCGACGAGACCCTGCCCCTGGAAGAGGCGGTAAGAAAGAGCGATCTGATTTATGTTGCCATCCCTGTGGATGCCACGTTGCCGGTGATGCGCCAGATCATGGACCTCATTACGGAGAAGCAGATCGTGGCGGATGCGGGCTCTACGAAGCAGGCTCTGTGTGAAAGCCTTTCAGAACATCCCTTGCGCCGGAGATTTGTCGCCAGTCACCCCATGTGGGGGACGGAATTCAGCGGGCCGGAAGCAGCGGTACGGAATGCTTTTGCCAGTCGCGCCTGTGTGATCTGTGAGCGGGAGAAGAGTGACCCCGATACGGCAGAGACGATGGAAAAGATCTATAAGGTCCTGGGGATGCATATGGTCTATATGGATGCGGACAGCCATGATATGCACGCGGCTTATATCAGCCATATCTCCCATATTACCTCGTTTGCCCTGGCCAATACGGTATTGGAAAAGGAAAAGGAGGAGAGCGCCATTTTCGAATTAGCCGGGGGCGGGTTTGAAAGTACGGTAAGGCTGGCCAAGAGCAATCCGTCCATGTGGCTGCCTATTTTCAAGCAGAACAGGGAGCATGTGCTGGATGTCCTTAACGAGCATATTACCCAGTTGAGAAAGTTCAAAAGTTGCCTGGAAAAAGAGAATTACGGGTATTTGCAGGAATTGATGGAAAATGCCAATAAGATTAGCAGGATATTGAAGTAGAGGTCAGCGGGTTATGAAAGAAGGGCGGGAAAACTAAAATCGGCCAAAGGGCTTAATAGTCGTACCTTTGCGCCAAATTTTTAAAGTATATGATGACATTTGAAGGGTTGGGTTTAGATGCCAGGCTGGTACAGGCTACGGACGCGCTGGGATTTACAACACCGACACCCATTCAGGAGCAGGCAATTCCTGTTCTATTGAGCGGTACCAAGGACCTGGTAGGGTTGGCACAGACCGGCACCGGAAAGACGGCTGCTTTTGGCCTGCCGCTACTCCAGCTGGTGGATGAGCAGCAGAAGCATCCACAGGCATTGGTGGTATGTCCGACCAGGGAATTATGCATGCAGATCGTGAGTGAAATAGAGCTGTTTAAGAAATTCATACCCGGGATCCATGTGATAGCGGTTTATGGAGGTACTTCCATCGGGCTGCAGATCAGGGACCTGAAAAGAGGAGTGCAGATCGTGGTGGCGACACCCGGGCGACTGATCGACCTGATCGAGCGCAAGGCGATCAACCTGGAACAGATCCGGTATGTCGTACTGGACGAAGCGGATGAAATGCTGAACATGGGTTTCCAGGACGATATAGAGTTCATTTTGCAGAATACACCCAAAAGGGAAGCTACCTGGCTGTTCAGCGCCACGATGCCCCCTGAGATCCGCCGGGTGAGCAAGAAATACATGCAGACCCCTACGGAGATCACGGTCGGCAAGATGAATACGGCCAATAAGAACATCGATCACCAATATTTTGTAGCCAATGCGCACCATCGCTATGAGACCTTGAAACGGATCATCGATTTTAATCCCGGTATTTACGGGATCATTTTCACCCGTACCAAGATCGATGCACAGAACATTGCGGAAAAACTTACCCGCGAGGGCTATGATATCGACGCTTTGCACGGGGACCTTACCCAGCAGCAGCGCGATAAGGTGATGGGGGAATTCCGGGAAAAGCAATTGCAACTGCTGATCGCCACGGATGTGGCCGCCAGGGGGATCGATGTGAAGGAGATCACGCATGTTATCAATTACGAATTGCCCGATGATATGGAGGTGTACACGCACCGGACCGGTCGTACGGGAAGGGCCGGGCATACGGGAATCGCTTTATCCATAGTGCATAGCCGGGAAATAGGCAAATTGAGGCAGATTGAAAGGATCGTACAGGCGCCTTTCCACAAAATGGAAATACCGGGAGGAAAGGATGTATGCCGCAAGCAGTTCTTTCATTTTATGGAGAAACTGTTACAGACGGATATCAGCCATGGAGACTATGAAAGCTATGTTCCTATGCTGGCCGAGAAGTTTGCGGATGTCAGTAAAGAAGACGTATTGAAACGGGTGGCGGCTATGGAATTCGACCGTTTCCTGAAATATTACGAAAATGCGGAAGACCTGAATGTGCGGGAAAGGACCCGTGAATATGGTACGAGGGACCGCGATCCGCGCGGAGCCGGGACCGGTGAACGCCGGGAGTATGGCCGCAGGGGAGACGCACCCGCAGGAAGGGAAAGAACGACCGCAAGAGATTTCAACGGAGGCGGCGGAGATTATGCCAGGCTGTTTGTCAACCTGGGCACGAAGGATGGGTTCTACAAAGCCAGCTTCCTCCAGTTCATCCTGGACATGAGCGAACTGCGGAAAGAGGTGTTGGGCCGGATCGATATGAAGGAAATGAACAGCTGGATAGAAGTGGATAAAAAATCGGCGCCACAGATGATCCGGGCTATCGACGGGAAGAACTACAAGGGCCGGCGTATCCGGATGAACGATGCGAATAGCCGGTAGAATTGAGTATATTATAACTTGAAACATATTTGTTATGGAAGCTACAGCAACTAAAAATGCGAAAGATATTACCCAGGCAGCCTGGAGTAAACGCCCCCTGATCATTTCCGGACCCTGCAGTGCAGAGACCGAAGAGCAGGTAATGGAAACGGCCACCCGTTTGGCTGCCACCGGTAAAGTAGATGTGTTACGCGCCGGTATCTGGAAGCCCCGGACCCGTCCGGGCAGCTTTGAGGGGATCGGCACCAAGGGATTGCCCTGGCTGCAGCAGGCCCGGAAAAAGACGGGTCTGCCTGTTGCCATCGAGGTGGCTACCGGTAAGCAAGTGGAAGATGCGCTCCATTTCGATATCGATGTGTTATGGATCGGCGCCCGTACTACCGTGAACCCGTTCAGCGTCCAGGAAGTGGCAGATGCCCTGCGTGGAGTAGATGTACCGGTATTGATCAAGAATCCCATCAATCCGGACCTGGAATTGTGGACGGGAGCTGTGGAGAGGGTGGCCAAGGCAGGGATCAAACAAATAGGATTGATCCACCGGGGATTCAGTTCCTACGGTAATACCGAATACCGGAACGCCCCTATGTGGCATCTGGCGATCGAGATGAAGCGGCGCAATCCTGAACTGATGATGATCAATGATCCATCTCATATCAGCGGCCGGCGCGATATCCTGCTGGATGTAGCGCAAAAGGCGATCGACCTGGATTTTGACGGACTGATCATCGAGAGCCATATGGATCCGGATAAGGCCTGGAGCGACGCCAAGCAGCAGATCACACCGGAACGCCTGGGCGAATTGCTCGACAGTGTCAAATGGCGTCATGAGACCACTACGGAGAAGGAATTCATCACTGCGCTGGAAAAACTCCGCGAACAGATCAACCATATCGATGATGAGCTGATGCAGTTGCTGGGTCAGCGTATGAAGATCGCCGATAAGATCGGGGAATACAAGCGCGACAACAATATCACGATCCTGCAGACCAACCGGTGGAACTCCATCCTTGAGAGAGCTTTCGTGAAGGGAGATAAACTGGGGCTGGGCAAGGAGTTCATCACGAAGTATTATGATGCAGTACACATGGAATCCATCAACCACCAGAATAAGATCATGAATTCATAGGTACTGCCCATGAGTGAACATCCCACCGTATATCTCTTTGTCCATATTCTCTGGAGCGTATACCAGCGGGAGCCGCTATTGAGCAAGCCGGTGCGGAAAATACTGTTTGCGCACATGCAAAAAGACGGGGAGGAGCGGGGGCTGAAGATCGTGGCGATCAATGGAGTGGAAGATCATATCCATTGCCTGGTGCAATTGATGCCCTCGCAGAATCTCATCCAGGTCGTAAAAAGCATTAAGACCGGATCTTCCCGCTGGCTGAATGAAAATAAATTCCTGTCAACGTCCTTCGAATGGGAAGAGAGTTATGCCGCCTATTCCGTAAGCCCGAGCGGACTCAGGCAGGTGATCGATTTTATTGGTAAACAGGAAGAGTACCATAAAACAAAGACACTGGAGAGCGAACTGGAGGTGTTTAAAGCTCCTTTGAATCTCCCGGTTTAAGGACAACCCCACCAGGTTGAACCCGGTCATGAACCAGGCCATAGGCCTTACAATTTTTTACCATGAAGAAATTGCAATACAAGTTTTCAGGGAAGACGACTACGTATTATTTCGATGCCGGGTTCGCCCACCTGGAAAAGCTGGTCGATAAAAAGCAGGCTGTACTTCTTACGGACGAAAATATTTTCCGCCATCACCAGAAGAAATTCGGAGGCTGGAATACGATCGTGATCAAGGCAGGCGAGGCTTTTAAAGTGCAGGACACCATCGATTCCATTGTCGAACAGCTCATCGGTTTCGGGGCTGACCGGAAAACTTTCCTGGTTGGAGTAGGGGGGGGCGTAGTAACGGATATCACCGGTTATGCCGCTGCCGTTTACATGCGGGGCCTGTCCTTTGGATTTGTGCCTACTTCCATACTGGCCATGGTCGATGCCTCGATCGGTGGGAAGAACGGGATCGACGTGGGCGTCTACAAGAACCTGGTAGGAACGATCCGTCAACCCGATTTTCTCTTGTATGACATGGCCTTGTTGAAGTCCCTGCCGAAAGAAGAATGGACCAATGGCTTTGCGGAGATCATCAAACATGCCAGTATCCGGGATGCCGCCCTGTTCCGGGAACTGGAGAAAAACAAACCGACGTTCTACCAGAAGGATAAGGCCGCTCTGTCTAAACTCATCCGCCGTAATGTGGTGATCAAATCTACGGTCGTTCAGAAAGACGAATTCGAAAAGGGGGACAGGCGTTTGCTTAACTTCGGGCATACCCTGGGGCATGCCATCGAGAACCTCTATGAACTGTCGCACGGCCAGGCCATTTCCATCGGGATGGCGGCCGCCAGTATGATTTCCGAAGAGCTGACCGATTTTAAAGACACGGACAGGGTGATCGCTGCGCTCAAAAAATATGGATTACCTACCCAGGCTGAATTCAATGCGAAGGAAGTCCTGAATGTGCTGCGGATGGATAAAAAGAAAGAGAGGGATTCCATGAATTATGTATTATTGAATAAGATCGGACAAGGAGTGGTGAAAACCATTCCGATCGTACAATTGGACAAACTGCTACAATCAATTATAACGGCACGCTGATGTTAACGACTATCACACCATCGGGCCTGAAAGGGATCATTCAGGCGCCTACTTCCAAAAGCTCCATGCAGCGGGCTTGTGCGGCTGCCCTGCTCAGCAAGGGGACAACGGTCATCCGGCATCCCGGTTATTCGAATGATGATAAGGCGGCGCTGGAAGTGATCCGTGGACTGGGAGCGGAGGTCACGAAAGGGGAAGATGGCTCTCTGACGATAAACAGCAAGGGGGTCAATCCGGACCGTCCGGAAGTAAACTGCGGAGAGAGCGGCCTGGGGATCCGGATGTTCGCTCCTATCATTGCCCTGAGTGATCAGCCTGTCACCGTGAACGGGGAAGGCAGCTTGCTGAGCCGGCCCATGGATTTCTTCGATGAGATCTTCCCTCAATTGGGTATCCGGGTTCTCTCGAATAAGGGGAAACTACCCCTGCAAATACAGGGCCCGTTGCAGCCGCGTACCATCGATATTGATGGATCGCTGAGCTCTCAGTTCCTGACCGGGTTATTGTTTTCTTTTGCCGCGGCCGGTGCTACAGCTGTTGCGATCCGGGTAAATAATCTTAAAAGCAAACCGTATATCGACCTCACTTTACAGGTCATGGCCCATTTTGGCTGGAGGGTGGAGAACAGGAATTATGAGGAGTTCTATTTTTCGGGGTCTCCGGCGGGCCAGGGTGACGCCGGAGCAGGAGCCAGCCCGGAAGGAGCGTCCGTTGCCCGGCACTATACGGTGGAGGGAGATTGGAGCGGAGGGGCCTTCCTGCTGGTGGCGGGAGCTATCGCGGGAAGAATAACCATAAAAGGACTGGACGTTCAATCCACGCAGGCAGACAAGGCTATTCTGCAGGCTCTGCGCGATAGCGGGGCCAGCCTTTCGATACGTGGGTCAGCCATCGAGATAGGACCACCGGACTCTTTAAAAGCCTTTTCATTCGATGCTACGGATTGCCCGGATCTTTTTCCTCCCCTGGTCGCCCTGGCGTCCTTTTGCAAGGGAACGACGGTGATCGAAGGGGTAGGCCGGCTGGCTCATAAGGAGAGCAACCGGGCCCTGACCCTGCAAGAAGAATTTGGCAAGATGGGGATATTGGTCGAACTGCAGGGAGATAAGATGCTGGTCAAAGGAGGGGAAGGGGTCAAGGGCGCTACGGTGCATTCGCGACATGACCATCGTATAGCCATGGCTTGTGCGGTGGCGGGCCTCCGGGCGAGTGGAGAAGTGGTTATCGAAGAGGCAGAGGCGATCAATAAATCCTATCCTGATTTTTACGAACACTTACAAAAGCTGGGCGCTGCTGTCAACGTGCAGGTCACCATCGGCAAAATGCAATAAGTATGAATTCATTCGGTCGTTTATTCAGATTAAGTATGTTCGGTGAATCCCATGGGGAGAGCGTGGGGATGAATATTGACGGATGCCCGGCAGGGTTGTCTTTGACCCTGGAAGATTTTTTACCTGATCTGGAAAGACGGAAGGGAGGTATTCAGAAAGGGACGACCCCCCGCAAGGAGGATGATATCCCTTTCTTTAAGAGCGGTCTTTTTAATAACAGGACCACGGGCGCGCCGCTGACCCTTCTTTTTGAAAATAACAATACCCGCTCGGGGGATTATGAGAAGCAGAGAGCGGTGCCGCGGCCGGGTCATGCAGATTTCGTAGCCCATAAAAAATTCGGTGGTTTCGAAGACTACCGGGGCGGGGGGCATTTTTCCGCGCGTCTGACGGTGGCGCTGGTCGCTGCCGGGGTGATCGCTAAAAAATTACTGGCCGGCGTCGGGCAGGAGTTGGGAGAGTCCTATCAGGCTGGGACCGAAGAGCCCGATGCTTTGCGACCGTTTGGCATGCCGGACTGGGAAAGGATCGCAGGTATTAAAGTGCGTGCTTCGATCCTGGAAATTGGAGGAGAACGCGACCTGGAAGCAGGATTACAGAAAGCGATTGACGCAAAGGATACGATCGGAGGCATTGTCGAATGCCGGGTCAGCGGGCTGCCTGTCGGACTGGGAGAGCCTTTTTTCGATTCCGTGGAATCCCTGTTGAGTCATGCCGTCTTTGCCATCCCGGCGATACGGGGCGTTGAGTTTGGCACCGGGTTTGCCGCAGCCAGGATGTTCGGCAGCCAGCATAATGATGCGATAGAGAATATGGAGGGAAAGACGAGGACTAACCATGCCGGTGGCGTAGTTGGAGGGATCACGAATGGCAATGAACTGGTCCTTCGGGTGGCGGTCAAGCCTACGTCTTCCACCCCCAAGGAGCAACAGACCCTTAACTGGGTGACGGGGGAGATAGAGCCTTTCTCCGTGAAAGGGCGCCATGATCTCTGTATTGCCTTGCGGGTGCCTGTGGTACTGGAAGCTGTCACGGCCATCGTGCTGGCGGATCTCCTGCTGCTGGAGCAGCACATCAAAAGAATTCTCCCTTAAATAAACCCATATAACCTGTCTTATGTCAATTATTTATCACCTGACTACCCGGCAGGACTGGGCTCAGGCTAAGCTTAAAGGTCAGTATGAGCATCCTTCCCTTACCGAAGAAGGATTCATTCACTGCAGCGAGGAGAGACAAATACCCGGGGTGCTGGATCGCTATTTCCGGGGCAAGACGGACCTTTTGAAGCTAAGCATCGAGACGGAGCGCCTGTTGAGCCCCCTGTATTATGACTGGTCTCCCTCCCTTGAAGATACTTTCCCGCATATATACGGCCCCATCAACCTGGATGCGATTGTTAAGGAAGAGAAAATATGAGTGCAGCAGATCCGATCTTATAATAGCCGTAAATAATAGAAAAATAGCTATAACTATAGAAAATATTAGATCCTTGTATTATATTGCCCGAGCATCATTGCGGCAAAATAAACTGATACCGGTCAAATGAATTATCGAAAGCGTTGTTTACAGTTAGTCTTCCTTATTTTGTTGCATTCCGCTCTTTTTTCCTGCCATAACCCGGCCGGCCCTACAGATGAAAAGGACACGGTGAAGACCCCGGCCCAGATGGACGAGCAGGTCGGCGGAGACCTGAAAAAGATGCTTCAGCTCGCCACGGAGAAAGGAGATAAGCTGAATGATACTACTTCCCTGAATTACAGGAAACTGCTGGATAGCCTCTATGAACGGAATAATTATACCCCTCTGTGGAGTAATAAAGAGCGTTGGCGCTCCCCGGCAGATAGTCTCTTTTCTTTTATTGAAA
>WNFI01251241.1_pt1 | contig 35424 bp, 41 predicted proteins | sample 5400471 | NCBI WGS metagenome assembly WNFI01 (sample SAMN13153348, study PRJNA577476) | soil metagenome | isolation source: 100 cm saprolite on Douglas fir-dominated hillslope | place: USA:California | collected 2013-09-17 | reverse complement strand
CGCCGAAGAACTTGAGCTTTCCCGCGATGCGCGCGTTCGGTCCCAGCTCGAGCTTGCCCCCGGCGACCGAGACATTGCCGCCGACCGGCGCGTCGATCAGGACATGCCCGCCGGCCGCGTGGACGTTGCGCTTCACCGCGCCCGTCACGGTGATGCTTCCGCCCGCGAGCGAGGCATCGCCATCCACCGTCCCCGTCACGTCGACGCGGCCGCCCGCCAGGCGCACGTTGCCCTCCACCGGCGCGTTCACCACGACATGCCCCGCGGCGATCGCGAGGGGGCCCTGCACCGCCTCCGAAATCTCGACCTTCGAGCCGAACCGGATGGCTTCGCCCACCTCCACCTCTGCGGCGAGACCGGCGAGCGGAAGCAGCAGGCAGGACAGCAACAGGCCGATTCGTTTCATCTCAGTCCTCGAGGCGTGAGTTCGATGAGCCCACTGTAGGGAACAGGCCGCGCCCCGGCGAGCAGAAAGCGACGAATTACAGATATCCCGGGATGCCCAGTCGCGCTGCCACTCGCTCATGACCGCAATCCAGGTGATCGGCACGGCCCCGGCCTGCACCATGCGCAGAACCGCCATGTCGTGCGCCTCGCGCGATACGCCGCCGGATGCATCGGTGACGAAGAAGACGTCATAGCCGTCGGCCAGGCTCTGGATCACCGGCATCGCGAGGCAGACTTCCGTCCACAGCGCTGCGATGACGAGCTGCCTTCGGCCTGTCTTCTTCACCGCCTCGACGACGCGCTGGTCTTCCCATGTATTGATGAAGGTCCGGTTGATGGGCTTCTGCATGGGAAACACATCCTGGATGCCCTTGATGAGGTATCCACCGCGCTCCTCGGTGACGGTGGTGAGTATTGTGGGGACCTTGAATGCCTTTGCCGCCTTCGCCAGTCCCACGACGTTGTTGATGATCAGCGTCGGCTCATGGCTGTGGAGGTTGGAAAATTGAAACGCTTGGTGATCGATGAGCAGGAGCACGCTGCTCTCCGGTGCGAGCAGCGCGTCGAGTCCAGTCTTGGCCGTCATTGACACTCTCCTTTTAACTTTCGTTTTCAGGCGCACCTCCCGGACATACTGAACGGACGATGGACGCCTGTTCAAGTGCGAGGCAATGGGCAATATTCTTTTTTGCGCGATCTGTGATGAAATGTCGCGATTATGAAAGCGAGCTAAATAGCGCGCCAGGTGCTGGCGTGGGGATGGGGTGTCAGGCGATGGATAAATCGGCGGTAATGGCCTCTGGACTTGCTGATCTTTTACATGCGCCGCCGAACGTGTCGGCAGCGTGGAATGCCTTTTCCCTGTTCGTGGTTGGGGCGACGCCAGTCCAGGCGTCAGGGGCGTTCGCGGATCACGCGCTGGGGTTATATCTCTCTGGGCGGCATCGCATCCGCCGCGAGATGGCTGGGCGGCCAGTCGAGGGTTGGAGCGATCCGGGAACCGTGAATCTCACTCCAGCCAATGTCGAGGCGCGCTGGCACGCGAGCGCGCCTTCCCGCGCGATCGTGCTGCTCGTACCCGACGCCTTCCTCTCGCGTGTGATCTCGGAACATTGGGAAGCTGATCCACGAAACGTCGAGATCATTCCGCAATTCCTTGCGCAAGACGCGGTGGTCCAGGGGGTGGCAACTCGCCTGGCGCTGGAGGTGCAGGGCGGGTCCCCATCGGAACGACTGTATGCGGAGAGCGCATGCGAGTTCCTGGCGCATCACATGATCCACTCATACTCGACACTCTCGGCGCCTCCTCCGCGAGCTGCTGGCGGCCTCCCGGCGCGTCGTCTCAAGCTGATCCTGGATTACATAGAGGAGAATCTTGCGCAGCCCATCGCCTTGCGCCAACTCGGCGAACTCGCCGGGATAGGCATACGCCATTTCGAGCGCGCGTTCCGCCAGGCCATCGGTGTGCCTCCCCACGCATATGTTGTGAGAAAGCGCGTCGCCCGTGCGCAGAATCTGCTTCTTGGCGAACCTGGGCTGGCCATTGAGGAAATCGCCGTGCGCGCGGGGTTTAGCAGTTCCAGCCATCTCTCGGCGACGTTCCGCCGGCAGACCGGATACTCGCCCTCGGCATTTCGAAGACTGCGATCACGTTAACGGCGTCGCTCTGTCGAGAGGTTGAGCCGCACGATGGATCCCGGACTATCGTCGCAACTGCGACATCCGGGATGACATTGCGTTCGGAACTAGCGCTTGTCCACGCGCAGCACCATGCGGCCCTGCACGCCCCCGCGCGTGAGGCGCTGATGCGCCTTTGACGCCTTGGATAGCGGCAGCGCCGCGGCGATCGGGACATGCACCGGCGCGCGCGCCACGCTGCGTTCGAGCCGCCTGAACCACGCCGGATCGACTTCGAGATCGTATGCGAGCTGTCTCATCGAGCGGCGCTTGCGGGGAGGACCAGGCTCGATGCCGTTCGGAAATGCGATGCGCCCGCCCGGACGCATGAGGTCGAGGCAGCGCTCGAGCCCTTCGCCGCCGGCGAACGCGAGGGCCGCATCGATGCCGTCCGGTGCGATCTTCCAGAGACGGTCGGCCACATCGGAGCGGCGTGCGTCGACGACCGCATCGGCACCGAGGCGGCGCACGAGCGACTGCGCCTCGCGGCCCGACGCGGTGGCGATCACGCGTGCGCCGCGGTGCTTCGCGAACTGGACCGCCATCGAACCCACCGCGCCCGAAGCGCCGAAGATCAGCACGGTCTGCCGCGGCCGCAGGTGCAGCTGCCCGACGATGCCTTGCAACGCGGTGAGCGCGATCGGCACCGCCGCGCCAGCCTGAAGCGGCGAGCCGAAGCTGGGCGGCACGCGTCCGGCATGCTTCGCCTTGACCGCTGCGTATTCGGCGTAGAAACCGCCCTTCGGATTGCCGAACTCGTAGGCGTACACGCGATCTCCGGCACGAAGCCGTCTCACGCGCGATCCCGTGGCGACAACCTTGCCGGCGCCATCGGTGCCGAGCACCAGCGGAAACCGCGTCGGCCCGGGGTAGCGCAACGAGCCGTCGCGAATCGCGGAATCCCAGGAACCTACGCCGGCGGCTTCGACGCGAATGACCACTTCGTCCGCCGCGGGCGTCGGAATCTCTTTCTCGACGAGCCGGATCTCCGAGGGCGGGCCGAACCGCCGGATCGCCGCCGCTCGCATCATTCGGACCATGATCTTCCTCCGAACGGGATTGCCTTTATGTGGACCCCCATCGGCGCGCAGAGGTTTCGCTCGACGCATTGGCGCGACCGGTCCGAGCAGACCATCCCTAGGCGCAACGCTGGTCGGCGCCGAACTCCGGCCCATCCAACGCGCGGAGCTCGCATTCCACGTTCCACTCGTCGCCGTGGATGCGAAGGAAGCGCTTCGTGAGCTCGAGCGCCGCGTCCATCGACGGCGCCTCGAGCATCGCGTAGCCGCCGATCACTTCCTTGGTCTCGGTGAACGGCCCTTCGGTCGTGGTGAGCTTTCCGCGGTTCCAGCGCATGCGCTTGCCCTCGGCGGTCGGACGCAGCCCGGCGGTGGTGACGAGCCACCCCTCGCGCGTCGCCTCCTCCATCAGCTTGCCCATCTCGGTCATCAGCCGCTCGCTGGGCTTCTGCCCGCTCTTTTCTTCAATACGGATCATCGAAAGGAATCGCATCGCCTGTCTCCTGGGTTGGTTGTCCTTGCCAAGGGTAGTCGAACCGCCAGGCGCCGATTCGACATATCGGACGATGAGATTTCGGGAGGGCCGCCGGACGGAAACGGTCCATAATCGGCGCGCTTCATGACCGTCACGCAGCGTTTCGCCCATCAAACCCTCTGGAGGCCTCATGAACCGAATCCTGAAATCCCTCGCCACCGCCTTCGCAGTTGCCGCCGGATGCATCCCGACCGCGAATGCCCAGGACGGATGCAAGCCCGTCAACGGTCGCTTCGAGGCGCGCGTCGTGCCGCCGGGCGTCGGTCACTGCCCGAACATCGCGGGCCTGCTCTGCACGGCGGGCCGCGTGTGGGGCGGGATCCAGGGCCAGTATCAGTTCGTCGTGAGCGGTGTCGTGCCGGCCGCCACGATCGGCGGGATTCCCACCGCGATCTTCTTCGCGGGCCAAAGCACGATCCTTCTCAAGAGTGGCTCGACCGTCACCGGCACCGATAGCGGGACGCTCGATCCGCCCCCGGGGCAGGGTGGTTTCGCCTCGCTCATCACGTTCGACTCCGGCGCATCGGGTCAAATCCACCTGCGCGGGGACTTCGATCCGGCGGCGGGGACGACGGCGGGCGATTACCTCGGAGTCATGTGTCCGGCCTGACGGGGAAACGCTTCCGCTAGCGGCGCGTCGGATCGTTGCCCTTGGGGCTGGGAATCGGGATGGACAAGCGGCGCCTTTGCGCCTCGTTGGGCGTGACCTGTCCGGATTGCTCGTACACTTCGGCCATCGCGAACTGCTCCGTTGACATGTAGAGCGTCCAGAGGTCGAGCTGCGTCGCGAGGCGCTCGGGGTCCTTCTCGCCCAGCGCCTTCTCGCGAATCGCGAAGGCGCGCTTCAGCAGCGGCTCGGCCTTCTCGAACTTGCGCCGCGCGAGGTAGAGCTCCCCGAGGCTATTGAGGCTCGCGGCCACGTCGAGGTGGTCCGGCGCGAGCGTCTTCTCGCGGATCGCGAGCGAGCGCTTGTAGAGCGCCTCCGCCTCCTCGAAATGGTCCTGCGCGTCGTGCAGCGCCGCGAGGTTGTTGAGGCTCAACGCGACGTCGGGATGCGCATCGCCGAGCGCCTTCTCGCGGATCGCGAGCGCGCGCGCATAGAGCGGCTCGGCCGCCGCATAATTTCCCTGCTGCCGATAAAGCGCCCCGAGATTGTTGAGGCTCGTCGCGACATCGCGATGGTCGGGGCCGAGCGCCTTCTCCCGGATCGCGAGCGCGCGCGCGAACGCAGCCTCTGCCGGTGCGAGCTGCCCCTGTGCGCGATAGACGGATCCGAGGCCGTTGAGCGTAGCGGCGACGAGCGGGCTCTCCGCGCCGGCGGTCTTTTCGCGAATGGCGAGAGCGCGCTCCAGCAGCGCTTGCGCCTCCGGATAGCGCTTGCGCGCTTCGAGGATCGTCGCGAGGTTCGAGAGGCTCGTGGCGACATTCGGGTGATCGGGACCGAACGCCGTCGCCGCTTCAAGCGCTTTGGACGCCGCAGCCTCCGCGCGCTCGTAATCCGCCTTCCGATACAGCGCGACCGATTCGTCGGTCAACGCCTTCCACTCCGGTGCTTGCGCCGCGGCCGTGGAGGCGGCGATCATCGCGGCGATCGCGAGCGGGGCGATTCGAAGGCGGGATGATTTCATCTTGTTTCCCCTTGTCACTTCCATAATGCCGGTTATCGGGCGATGCGGGCGGGGTAAACTTCCCTTTCTCGACCGGACCTGGCGATGAGCGCGAACCGCCCCCCGATTCCAGACCCTCCGCACCGCGGCGGCTGCCTCTGCGGCGCCGTTCGATATTCCTTCAATGCCCGGCCGCTGGCGGTCAATGCCTGTCATTGCCGCGATTGCCAGCGGCTCACCGGTGCGACGAACTTCATCACTGGAGCCGCTCGTGACGCCGCAGTGGACGATGGTCGCCGCCGGCACCCTCGACGATCCGAGCTGGGTCGTTCCGACGACACACATCTGGACGTCGCGCGCCATGCCGTCCGCCCTCATTCCCCAAGGCGTACCAAGTTGGGAAAAGGGGGCCGACCGGATGGAGTTGATCGCCGCATTCGAGCAGGCCTATCCGCGGTAGGCGTCAAGCCCAATCCAGGATCTCGAGGCCCGGTATGCGCCTGAAGTGACGGACGTTGCCGGTCACGAGAGGAATGGCGGCGCTGCGCGCGTGCGCCGCGATCATCTGGTCCATGTTCCCGACCGGCTCGCCCTTGGCCTCGAGATAGGCGCGGATGTGGGCATAGTGAGACGCTGCGTCGTTGGACCAGGCGAGGCTTCGAACACGGCTTAGAAATGCGTGGACCAGCTCGGCCAGTCGCGTCGCCTCCGGCTTGCGAGCGAGTCCGTAGAGCAACTCCGCGCGCGTGACCGCGGAAATGCACACTTCGCGCGGCGGTACCGCCCTCACTCGCGATTCCAGCCGCTTCGATCCACCGCGGATGATGAGGCTGCAGGAGTCGGTATCGAGGAAGATCACTTCTTGCGTCGGGACCGTTTCGGTTCGAACAGCACGCGCGACTGGGGCGGCGGATCGCTCCGCTCGAGCAGGAAATCCCCGGCTTCTTCCACCCCTGCGTCGCGCAGCGCAAAAAAGCCGTCCCACGAATTCGGTACCGCGGAGAGGATGACGTCGCCGGTTTCCGGGTCGCGGCGGATGTAAACCTCATCCCCCTCGAATCGAAACGGCACAGGAAGGCGCACGGCCTGGCTGCGGCCGTTAGGAAAGAGCTTGGCGACCTTTTCGGACATGGGCACCTCGAGCGGGCAGGTATATATCATAGTATATCACGCTGACAAAAAAAGCACGGAATCAGTGCTACACTGATCCCGTGGCCAACATCACCCTCTCCATCGAAGACGCTCTTCTTCAGGCGGCGCGCGTTCGCGCCGTCAAGGAAGGAACGAGCGTCAACGAAGTCTGCCGCCGGGCGATCGAAGCCTACGCCCGCCGCCAGGATGACCGCCTCGCGCGCTATCGCGAGCTCCAGGCACGCCTCGACGCGGATCCCGGCGTCTCGGGCAAGCGCGCCGGCAAGGAGAGCCGCGAAGCGCTCTACGACGCTTTGATCGCCGAGCGCAGGGCAAAGCGGTGAGGCGCTTCTTCGACACCAATGTCCTCATCTACTCGCGCGATCCGGACGACGCGGCCAAGCGCAGCATTGCCCGGGCCCTCATCGAGGAATCGCTCGAGGACGAATCCTTCGTCGTCAGCACGCAGGTTCTCGTCGAGTTCTACGCGACGTCGGTGCGTCGCAGGCTCCTTGGCCCTGTGCAGGCGCTCGACCTCGTGCGTTTCTGGGGCGCGCACGACACTGTTGCGCATACCGCCGAGCTCGTGACCCGGGGCCTGGAGTTGCACCAGGCCCATACGCTGTCGATCTGGGACGGCCTCATCGTCCAGGCCGCGCTCGATGCGCGTTGTGATCTCCTCCTCAGCGAGGATTTGCAGGACGGCGGGCGCTTCGGCAACCTCGAGGTGGCCAATCCCTTCCGGCCGGCCGCGGCGCACGAGAAGGCCGTACGAGCCTACGGGGCGGTGAGCGCGGCCATGCCTCGAAAGGTTCGCAAGCACCGCCGCTGAGGGAGCACGCGATATTACTTGAGCGGGGGAATGCGCGGCTTTCGGGCCGAACCGCCATTCAGCGTGATCAAGGCACAGACCGCGGACAGCAGCGCGAGGCCCACGCCAAGCTCCATCACGAGCCGGAAGCCCGAGACAAACGATGCGTCGATCGCCTGCTTGATGGCCTCGCGCTGCTTTGCATCGGCCCGCTTCGGGATCTCGATGGCCGCGAGCTTCGACTCCTGGCCGCGAATCTCCTCCCGGACCTGGGGCGGCACATCCGCGAGGCCGCGCTCGAGTCCCTGGTTGAACGCGTGCGACATGGCGAGGCCGAATACCGCGATCGCAAGGAGTCCGGCGGTCTCGGAGATCGCATTGTTGACACCGCTCGCGACGCCGGAATGCTGGCGGCTCACCGCGCTCATGACGGTGTTGGTGAGCGGCGCCACGGTGAGCGACATGCCCAATCCCAGCACCACGAATGCCGGCAGGAAGCCCGTCCAGTAGCTCGCGTCGGTTCCCGGCACGAGGAAGAGCGCGAATCCCGCGGCCGCGATCGTGGGGCCGATGATGAGGAGCGGCTTGGGGCCGATGCGATCGGCGAGGCCGCCGGCCCAGCGCGACAGGAGGAAGAGCAGCAGCACGCTCGGGATCATCGCCGCGCCGGCTTGCATCGCCGTGAATCCCTGGATCTGCATCAGGTTCATCGGCACGAAGAAGAGGGTGCCCCCGAGGGCCGCATAGAGAAAGAGCGTGATGACGTTGGCACCGCAGAATGCCGGGGAGCGAAATAGGCCCAGAGGCATCATCGGCGAAGCGCTTCGCCACTCGACCGCGACGAAGATGGCGAGCAACACGACGCCGGCTGCGACCGCGGCCGGCGACGATTCGATGAGGCCGTAGACGAGCGACCCGAGCCCGGCCGTCGCGAGCGCGGCGCCGGCGATGTCGAGCGAGCGCTTCTTCGTCTCGCGCGTTTCCGGCACGTAGCGCAACGTGAGATAGAGCACGATCGCGGCGAGCGGCGCGTTGATGAAGAAGATTGCGCGCCACGAAGCGTGGTCGATGAAGAAGCCGCCCACCAGCGGCCCGATCACCATCGTGATCGAGGTGAACGCGGACCAGGTCCCGATCGCCTTGCCGCGCTCGGCGTCGGGAAAGGTCGCGCTGATGATGGAAAGGCTCCCCGGCACCATCATCGCCGCCCCGATCCCCTGAATCGCCCGGAACGCGATCAGCATGCGCATGTTGGGCGCAAGCCCGCAGGCGATCGAGGCCGCCGTGAACACCGCGACGCCGATGAGGAAGATGCGCTTGCGCCCGAGGCGGTCGCCGAGCGCGCCGCCGGTGAGCATGAGCGCCGCGAGAAAGAGCGTGTACGCCTCGACCACCCATTGCACATCGGAGATCGTCGCGCCCATCGTCGCCTGCAGCGCCGGCAGCGCGATGTTCACGACGGTGCCGTCGATGAACCCCATGCTCGAGGCGAGAATGGTGGCCGTGAGAACCCGGCGGCGAATGGGGCGGGTCACTGGCTGATCAGATGTGATCGAGCACCTTCTCGAGCGTCCCCAGCATCTTCTGCCATCCGTGCTGCGCGCCCTGGTAGAAGCCTTCGTCGTCGGGCCCGGTGCCGAAGCCCGCTTGCTCCATGCGCAGCAGCACGCCTTTCGGGCTCGGCGTGAGCGTCCACGTGACGATGGTCTTCGTGCCGTTCTGCGCTTCCTCGCCCGAGGCGTTCCACGCGTACGAGAGCTTCCTGATCGGCTCGACGACGAGCACCTGGCAATCCACGACGCCATTCCAGTGCGGGTTCGGCTGCGCGCGGAAATTGAACTTGTGTCCGACGACGGGCTTGAAGTCGTTCTTCATCAGCCACTCCTCGAGGAGGGGCCCTTGCGTGAGCGCGCGCCAGACCTTCTCCGGCGGGTGGGCATACTCGCGCTCGACGATGACGCAACGGCTGGCAATGGCGGTGGTGTTCATGGGTCCATCCTCTTGAGGAGTTGTTCGAGGCGGTCGAAGCGATCGCACCAGAAGTCGCGGTAGTGGTTCATCCAGCTGACCATCGGAGCGAGGCCTTTCGGTTGCGCGCTGTAGTGCGTCTCACGCCCATCGCGCCGGTCGCGCACCAGGCCGGCGGACTTGAGTACCCCCAAGTGCTTCGAGACCATCGGCTGCGAGACGCCCGATTCGCCGGTGATGGCACCCACCGTGAGCTCGCCCTCGCGGATGAGGCGCTCGAGGATCGCCCGCCGGGTGGGATCGGCCAGGCTCTTGAAAACGGCGTCGGGTGCGGTGCGCATGCCTAAACAATAACCAAATGGTTATGCAATAGTCAAGCCCCTTTTCCACGAGGCAGATGAAAAGGGCCCCGCGAAGGGGCCCTGGTTACTACGCGCTGCTCCTGTTACGACACCGACCCGCCTATCCGCGGCCGGATCTCGTTCTGCACGTATCTCACCCCGGTCACGCCGCGCGCGGTGCGGCCCGCACGATCTGCCTGGCCCGCGGTGGAAGTCCAGCCCGAGAGCGTCACCACCGAGTCGTTGGACTCGACGCCGATCTTGCCGGAGATGTACGCCATGGTCGCGATCCTGTCCATCACCACGGCCTGGATGCGCTGGTCCTCGGTGAGGCGGCGCTCCTCAATGGTGATGGCCGGCGCGACATTGCGCTCCACGACGGGGACCGCGACGGATTCGCCCGGCGTCAGCGACTCGCTCACCGCGATGGGCTCACTCGGCGTCACCGCCGCGGCCGTTGGGGTCGACGGCACGTAATACGAATCGGTCATCGCTTCATTCGCCGCCCATGCGGCGGTGACTGCCGCGAGTGCGCCCGCCAGGGCGGCGTTGCGAACCTTCGGTCGAATATCCATGTTGATTCTCTCCATATGGAAGGACTGCATTCCATAGGAGAGCTCCGAATCCCCGGAGTTCAACCGAGGCCGCAACGACGGTGTCGCCAATCGACGACTCGTTACTTGAGCGTCACCACGTAGAGAACCAGCTCCGCCTTGCCGGTGTTCTTCTGCGAAAAAGTTTCCTTCGGATTGAATCGCACCTGGCCCGCCTTCCAGGTGACGGCTTCCTTGCGGCCGTCGGGGAAGGTCTTCTCGGTCGTTCCATCGGTGAGCGCGCGCGCGACGCGCGCCCCGCGCTCGAGCATGCCGGAGGATGCTCCCGGTTTGTAGCGGGTCTCCGTCACAGTGACCTTGTCGTTCTCGATCAGGACCTTTCGATCGCGCTCATCCTTCACCGCGGGCTTGGCGGCCGCGGCGCCGGGCTTGGCCTTGTCCTGGGCCATCGCCGAATTCCCGGCGACGGCGAAGATCAGGCATGTACCCGCGAGCGCGATCGAGAAACGCACGGCAAGGCGATTCGTGTTGTTCATGTCCCCTCCCCATTTGACGGCCCAGGTGGGCCGGCAAATAGACTACGCCCGCAAGCGGCGGCGTCGCAATGCCGGCGTCGCCCGTTTCATCCCTAGAAATTCACGCCAGAATAGGTGGCGTCATTCCAGACAGGAGATCGCAATGCTGCAGAGCTTTCCGATGTACGCGTATATCCCGGCCAACGATGTCGCTCGCGCGCGGCGGTTCTACGAAGGCAAGCTCGGCTTCAAGCCGGCCGAAGAAACCCCCGGCGGGGTGGTCTATCACTTCGGCGGGGGCACGGGATGCTTCCTGTATCTCGCGGCGCCGTCGGCCGGCACCTCGAAGGCGAGCCAGGCGTTCTGGAGCGTCGACGACGTCGAAAAGGAGGTCGCGGAGCTGCGCGCGCGCGGCGTGAAGTTTGAGGAATACGACGAGCCGGGTGTGAAGACGGTCAACGGCATCTCGGAAGGCGGTGGCGCCAAGGCCGCCTGGTTCAAGGACTGCGAGGGCAACATCATGGCTATCGTCGAGGACGTGCGGGACAAATAGGAAGTCGCCAATTGCCGCCCGGAGAGTGCACCAGGGACCCCTCTGCGACGTTAGCTGACTTAGTCAAATAAAATTGCCTGACCAAGTCAATGATCAGAAAGAGCCCCCGGGATGACAGCACCGCGCAGGTCCGGGAAGTGATTCGATTCGATCGCTTCTATTCGCGGCGGCTCCGCGAAGCGATCAGTGCCGCGCGAGTGAATGAGGTCAGCGAGGCTGAGCTGGGTATTTTCCTGGAACTTCTTCAGGGACCTTGCGCGCCTTCGTGGTTGTGCTGGCGCCTGGACCTGGCGAAAGCACGTCCGATCGCTGTCGAATTCGGCCCTCGCCATTCGACTATCCGACACACCATCCCGAAAAGGAGCTTGAAAATGAAGAAGTTCATGGCCGTCTACACCGGCAATCCCGACGCCCTCGCAAAGTATTCGGAGCAGTTCCCCGACGAGGCGAAGCGCCGCGCCAATGACCAGAAGGGCATGACGGCCTGGATGAAGTGGGCCACGACCCATGGCAAGGCGATCGTCGACCAGGGCGCGCCGCTCGGCAAGACCAAGCGCGTCACCAAGGCCGGCATCGCCGACATCCGCAACAACCTCGCGGCCTACACGGTCGTCGAGGCGCAGTCCCAGGAAGCGGCGGCGAAGATGTTCCTCGACCACCCGCACTTCACCATCTTCCCCGGCGACGGTGTCGAGATCATGGAATGCTTGCCGATTCCCGGTATTTAGTGCACGACCCGGTTGGCGATGAGCGCCTTCGCCTCACGCGCGGTCGCGACGCGCAGGTGCTGGTCGAGCGTTCGGCGTAGCGAGCGGCGTGCAAGCAATCCGCGCAGCTCGCCGTCGCCGAGCTCCGTGGCTGCAAGTCTGCGCACCTCACCGGCCTCGAGCGCGGCGATCGGCAGCCCGTCCCTCAGCAGCAGGCGATTGGTGTGGATCGCGGGGATGCGTGCTTCCGGCGTGAGAATTCCGACCAGGTTGAGTGGATCGGCACCGCTCAGCACGACGAGCTCGCCGATCTTCTCCATCTTGCGCACCGCGCGTAGCCGGCCCACCGCATCCGAAGTCGCGAACTGCTCGCCGCCGAATCCCGCGACGAATCTCCCGCCGCGGATCTCGCCGCGCGCCTCGAGGCGGCGGTAGACGCGGACCATGTCGCGCCAGGGCGGGAGGTTCGTTTCGCGTTGCAGCATCGAGCGGAAGACGACGCCGTAACGCTTCAGGAGGGTTCGAGCAATCGCTTCAGGATCGACATTTCGTTCGTTTGCCAGCAATGACCATCTACCTGCGCTTTCCACTAGATCACGACGCTTATCTTGCCGTGCCAATAGCGCCCGCAGGCCCGCGAAGCTGTCGGCGGTGACGATGCCCGCGCCCGCCAGCTCGGCGAGCCCGCGCTCGACGAAAGCGGGCAGCAGTCCCGTCGCGGCGACGATCTCGTGGAAGAACGACGCGCCGCGCTTCGCCAGTGCATCGCGAACCGCGACGGCTTCGGAGCTCAACGAATCGGCGTCGTGCGATGCACCGCCCCAGTGGGGCGCGTGCTCCCTCAACATCAACGCGATCGGCGAGGTCCGCAGCGGCGCCCTGGTGCCGGGCGTGAGCCTGCCCCACGCAACCCGGCCGCTCAAACACAAGCGGTCGAGCTGCTCGGCGCCGTAGTCGGCGATTCGGGACGGAAGCACGTCGTGTTCCCACGCGGTGGCGGCGAGCTCGAAGCCCTCGAGCTGCTCCACGACCGCGGCGACGCCGTCGGCGCCGTGCATCTGGTCTTCACCGGCCACGTGCTGCCAGTGCGCCAGGAATCGCAGGTATTCCGCGGCGCTGACCGGCTCGATCTCGGCACGCAAGCGGCCCAATGTGTAGCGATGGATGCGCGCGAGGAGGCGGCGGTCGCACCACTCCATCTCAGGCGTGCCAGGTGTGAATCGGCCACGGAGAATCCGCCCCTGTCCTTCGAGCATGAGCAGGAGAGTGTGATCGAGCTGCGATTCCCTCACTGGGCCCAGGACCTCGAGACGGCTGGCGACCTGCTCCAGCGGCTCATCGTCCTTGCGCTCGTGGGCGAACCAGGCATCGCCCTTCTTCACGACGCGCGCACCGAGTTGCTCGAGCAACGCAAGCCAGTGCGAAGCGAGCTCCGATTCCTTGACGAATCCCGCGACCATCAGCGCGTCGTACATTTCGTCCGGCGTGTTGGCGACGGGCCACGCCTCCTCGCGCACGCGCTCGATGGCGGCGGCGTCGAGCGCCCCGAGGTCGTCGGCGTTGCGCACTTCGGTGGCGCGGCGCGTGTACACCGCGCGCGTGCGGCGCTCTTCGAGCGGCGCGTCGTCGAGGAAGGTGTAGACGGCGGAGTTGAGGAGCTCGTGGCTCAGCACCGAGGGCTCGGGCGTGTCGCGCGCGACGGCCCGGATCTCGCCGGCATACAGCCTGCGCAGCTGCAATTCCAGGCCGTGGAGATCGACCGCCTCTTCCAGGCAATCGCGTAGCGCCTGGAACACCAGCGGATGGTCGGGCACCTCGCGCGCGCCCTGGATGTTGTCCTGGCAAGCCACGGCATCGGGGAACACTGCTTGAAGGAGATCCTCGCCGTACATGCGCTGCAGCTGGTTCGGCACGCGCGCGCCATTGCGGTTGCGCGGCACGGCGAGTGCCAGCGTCGAGCTCCAGCGCCAGCGCGTCTCGAAGATGGGCGACTGGAGCATCGCCTGCGTCAAGGTCTCGCGCAGGGTGTTCGGATTCACGTAACGGAAGACTTCCTCGAGCGGGAACGAATGCGACGCGTTGAGCGAGAGGTCCAGGACGATCGTGTCGACAGTGGGGATGACGCCCAGGCTGCGCTTGGCGTCGCCGAGATAGGTTGCGATCTGCTCGGCCGCCGGCAGTGAAAGGAAATAGTCGCGCCGGAGCATTGCTGTCGCGTCATCCGCGACATCCACGGCGGCACGCAGTTTCGAGACCGCGGCGCTCATCTCGTCGCTCCTCGCCGGCGCTTCGCCCAGCCAGAACGGCATCGAGGGCGGCTGGCCCTTCGCGTCGGCCACGCGCACCACGCCGTTGCCGATCTTCAAGATCCGCCACGAAGTGTTGCCGAGCTGGAACACGTCGCCCGGCAGCGATTCGATGGCGAAGTCCTCGTTGAGGGTCCCGACGGTGTGCCCCTCGGGCTCGAGCACCACGCGGTAGTCGAACACCTCGGGGATCGCGCCGCCGTTCATGATCGCGTTCATGCGCGAGCCTTTGCGGGCGCGCAGCTTCTTGTTGAGGCTGTCGTGGTGAATCAAGGCGGCGCGGCGACCCCAGCGGCTGGCGATGCCCTGTGCAAGCATGTCCACGACGTCCATGTATTCGGACTTGGCGAGGTTGCGATAGGGGTAAGCACCTCGACAAAGCTCGAACAGGGCATCACTGTCCCATTCCTCCTCGGCGGCGGTCTCGGCGACGATCTGCTGCGCGAGCACGTCGAGCGGCTGGTCGGGCACGTGGATGCGATCGAGCTCGCCGTCGTGCACCGCGCGAACCATCGCCGAGCATTCGATCAAATCATCGCGCGTGAGCGGGAAGATGCGGCCCTTGGGAACGCCCTTGATGGTGTGGCCGGAGCGCCCGACGCGCTGGAGAAAGGTCGCGATACGGTGCGGCGACGAGATCTGGCACACGAGGTCGACGTGGCCGATGTCGATGCCGAGCTCGAGCGAGGCCGTGGCCACCAGCACCTTGAGCTTGCCTTCGCGCAGGCGGTGTTCCGCGTCCTGGCGCGCTTCCTTCGAAAGGCTGCCGTGGTGCGCGGCCACGAACTCCGTGCCGAGGCGCTCCGAGAGTTGGCGCGCCATGCGCTCGGCCAGCCGCCGCGTGTTCACGGTGATGAGGGTCGTGCGGTGCGATTCGACGAGTCCCACGAGCCGGTCGTAGATCTCCCGCCAGACCTCGTGCGACATCACCGCCTCGAGAGGCGAGCCGGGCACCTCCACGGCGAGATCCATGTTGCGCTTGTGGCCGCGGTCCACGATCGTGCACGGCTCCCGCGTGAGGAAACGCGCGACTTCCTCGATCGGCTTCTGCGTGGCGGACAAGCCGATTCGCTGGAGCTTGCGCCCACACAGATGATCGAGGCGCTCGAGGGTGAGCGCGAGGTGCGCCCCGCGGCGCGACTGCAGCACCGCGTGGATCTCATCCACGATCACCACGCGCGCGGTCTTGAGCATCGCGCGCGACTTCTCCGCCGTGAGCAGCAGGTAGAGCGATTCCGGCGTCGTGACCAGGATGTGCGGGGGCTTGCGCAGCATCGCGGCACGCTCGTTCTGCGGCGTGTCGCCGCTTCTCACCGCCGCGGTGAGCTTCGCCGGGTGATATCCCAGGGTCTCGGCAAGCGCGCGGATCTCGCGCCGCGGCTCGGCCAGGTTCTTGTGGATATCCGCCGACAGCGCCTTCAACGGCGAGACGTAGATGACCCGCACTTCGTCGGGCAGGTCGCCGTTCTCGATCCCCTCGCGGAAGAGCTGGTCGATGGAGGTCAGGAAGGCGGCGAGCGTCTTCCCGGAGCCCGTCGGCGCCGCGATGAGCGTGTGCTCACCGCGCCGGATGGCGCTCCAGCCTTCGGATTGGGCGGCGGTCGGGTCGCCGAAGCGGCCGTCCCACCAGCCGCGGAGGGCGGGGTGGAAGTCTTGAGGTAGCAAGGCGATATTCTGACACTTCGGAGTCCTTAATTGGGCTGCGTGCGATCTCGATCAAGGTTCCATTTCGAGGGTGTACACCGGACGCCGATCTCGCTGGCCGGATCAAGACATGGGCGCCGCGTCGACGTCGCCGACCGGGTCTAGCCTAGTCGAAGGCCCCGAGCTGCTGGAGCCCCGTCATCCAGTCCTCCGTATGCCACGTGCGGATGATCTTTCCATCCTCGAGCTCGTGAATGTCGATCGCCTGGATGCTCATCCTCCGGTTCGCCGCCGGAATTCCCAGGAAGGCTGCGCGCTGTGTGCCGGAGATCATCGAGCGCACGATCACCTTGTTCCCATCCTGCAGTACGTCCTCGACCCTGATATCGAGGTCGGGGAACGTCGTCGTGAGCTCCGCGAGAATCTGCTTCGCCCCCGCCGGCCCGGGCGGCCGGCCGGGCGCCGGCGGGATGTCGACCCAGCGCCCGTCCAGAATCCGGTCGAGAAGCGCCGCGTCCTTCCTGGCGAAGGCGTCGTACCACAGCGCAACCGCCTTTTTCACCCTGCCGTCCCCGGCTCCTTGGGGGCCGCGAGAAGCTGCCATTCCCACAAGAGGCTCGTACCCACATTGCCCATGTGGTCGATCAGCATCTGCGCAAGCGGCGGCACCGTCGCCGTGCGCGCCCAATCGCGCTGCAGCTCGGAGGCGAACACCGTCCACGTGATCGGCACCGCGCCGGCCTGGATCATGCGTTGCACGGCCATCTCGTGCGCCTCGAGGCTGACGCCGCCCGACGCGTCGGTCACGATATAGACCTCGTAGCCCTCGCCGAGCGCCTGGATGGTCGGCATCGCCAGGCAGATCTCGGTCCAGAGCGCGGCCATCACGATCTTCTTCCTGCCGGTTTTCTTCACCCAGTCGACGACGCGCTGGTCTTCCCAGGTGTTGATGAAGGTGCGGTCGATCGGTTTTTGCTCGGGGAACACGTCCTGGAGCTGCTTGAGGAGCTTGCCGCCCTTGTCCTCGACCACGGTGGTGAGGAGCGTGGGCACGCCGAAGACCTTGGCCGATTTCGCGAGGCCCACGACATTGTTGATGACGCTCTGCGTGTCATGGCTGCGCAGGCCCGCGAATTGGAAGGGCTGGTGATCGATGAGGATCACGGCGCAGTTGTCCGGTGTGAGCAGTGCCTCGAGGCCGTTCTTCATATTCATCCGATCTTGATGAGGTTGAGCGTGGGAAGGGGACCGCCGGGAAACTGCTGCAGCCCCGAGCCGGTTGCGAGCGTGCCGAGGTCGATCGTCGCGAAGCCGAATTCCTCGATGAGTCCCGCGACCGTCTTCTTCGCGGCCGCGTCGTCGCCGGACATGAAGACCACGCGATGTCCGCCGGCCTCGCGGGGATTGGAGCCGAGCACCTTCGCGAGCAGCGTGTTCATCGCCTTGACGACGCGCGCGCCGGGCGCGAGCGACGCCACGACCTGGCTGGAGGTCTTGCCGCCCAGCTCGGCGAGCTTGAATCCCGGCTGCACCACGGGATTGGTGGCGTCGATGAGGATGCGGTTATTCCAGGGCGGAAGACTCGCAAGGGCTTGCGGCACGGCGGACCATGGCACCGACAACACCACGATTTCGGCGCCGGCCGCTTCCTGCGTCGTCACCGCGCGGGCGCGTGCGCCGAGCTGCTGGACGATTTCCCGCAGCGAATCCGGCCCGCGGCTGTTGCTGAGGAGGGCGTCGTGGCCTGCGGTCACGACCTGCCGGGCGACGGCTTGGCCGATGGCGCCCGCCCCGATGATTCCAATCTTCATGTGCGTGTCCTCATGTCTGTTGTGTTCAACCAATTTAGGTGTTTCCAGGAAGATAATAAATACTCGTCCCGTGGCTTCTTTATTTCCAATAGGGAATAATTGCCTTATGAACGTCAATCCGAAACTGAATGTGGTGCTGGCGATGCAGGTGTATGCAAGGGTGGTGGAGGCGGGCACCTTCACCCGGGCCGCGGATTCGCTGGGCATGCCCAAGCCGACCGTCACGAAGCTGGTGCAGGGCCTCGAGGCGCACCTGCGCGTGAGGCTCCTCAACCGCACCACCCGCAAGGTGACCGTCACGCCCGACGGCACCGCATATTACGAGCGCGCGACGCGGCTCCTCGGCGATCTCGAGGACATCGAGTCGAGCGTGGCGAACGCGCAGGCGAGCCCCAAGGGCCGGGTGCGCGTCGACATGGGCGGCACGGCGGCCAGCATCTTTGTCATCCCGGCGCTGCCCGCGTTCGCGGAGCGTTATCCGGAGATCCAGCTCGACCTCGGCGTGAACGACCGCCAGGTCGACCTGGTGGGCGAGAACGTGGATTGCGTGATCCGCGGCGGCCCGTTGACCGACCTGGAACGATCATTGGTCGCGCGCCACGTCGGAGACTTTCCCTGGGTCACCTGCGCGACACCCGCGTACCTGAAGCGCCATGGCACGCCGCGGCACCCATCCGACCTGCAGAGCGGCCACGTGATCGCGGAGCGCTCATCCGCGCGCACCGGCCGCATGGTGCCGCTGGTCTTCGAGCGCGACGGCAAGCGCATCGAGATCAAGGGCCGCCATGGGGTCGCGGTCAACGAGAGCAATGCGCATTTGGCCGTCGCGCGTGCCGGCCTGGGCATCGCGCAGATGCCGGCATTCATGTTCCAGCACGTGGCGCCAGGCGAGCTCAAGGCCATCCTCACGGCATGGCAGCCGGCTGCCTTGCCGATGCACGTCCTGTATCCGGCGAATCGCCACCTCAGCGCGAAGGTACGCGTGTTCGTCGACTGGATCGCGGAGCTCTTTGCGCAGAGGGGCCTCGCCAGGCGCGTGCCAAAATAGCCGCATGGCCACCCCGTTCATCGAACACCTCCAGGCCCAGCTCGCCGAGCTCGACGGCGCCGGCCTCTACAAGCACGAGCGCGTCATCGATTCGCCGCAATCCGCCGAGATCCACGTCGAGGGCGGCGGCAGGGTGCTCAATTTCTGCGCCAACAACTACCTCGGCCTCGCCCATCACCCGGCCATCGAGGCGGCGGCGCACGAGGGCCTCACCGAGCATGGCTACGGCATGGCGTCGGTGCGCTTCATCTGCGGTACGCAGGATGTGCATCGCGAGCTCGAGCGGCGCATCGCGCAGTTCCTCGGCATGGAGGACGCGATCCTCTACGGCTCCTGCTTCGACGCGAACGGCGGGCTATTCGAGACGCTGCTGGGCGAGGAGGACGCCGTCGTGAGCGACGCGCTCAACCACGCCTCGATCGTCGACGGCGTGCGGCTCTCGAAGGCGAAGCGCTTCCGCTACGCCAACAACGACATGGCCGACCTCGAGCGCCAGCTCGCGCAGGCGAAAGCCGATGGCGCGCGCTACACGATGATCGCGACCGACGGCGTCTTCTCCATGGACGGCATCGTCGCCAACCTCGGCGCGATCTGCGATCTCGCCGACAAGCACGACGCGATGGTGATGGTGGACGACTCCCACGCGGTGGGATTCATGGGTGCGAAGGGTCGCGGGACGCCGGAGCATTGCGGGGTCCTGGGGCGCGTGGACATCATCACCGGCACGCTCGGCAAGGCGCTGGGCGGCGCGTCGGGCGGCTATACGGCGGGACCCAAGCAGGTCGTCGCGTGGCTTCGCAATCGCTCGCGCCCCTACCTCTTCTCCAACTCGCTCATGCCGGCCATTGCGCACACGTCGATTCGGGTCCTCGATCTCCTGCAGGAGAGCGACGCGCTGCGGCAGAAGCTGGCGAAGAACGCCGAGCACTTCCGCCGCGAGATGACCCGGCTCGGCTTCAGGCTCGCCGGCGCGGGCCATCCGATCATTCCGGTGATGCTGGGCGACGCGGCGCTCGCGCAGGCGATGGCGACGAAGCTCCTCGCCGAGGGGATCTACGTGGTCGGCTTCTCGTTCCCGGTGGTCCCGAAGGGCGAGGCGCGCATCCGCGCGCAGATGTCCGCGGCGCACGAGCTGCAGCACATCGAGCGCGCGGTGGCGGCGTTCGCGCGAGTCGGACGCGAGCTCGGAGTGATTCCCGCGTGAGAACGATATCCCGGTGCGGGGCCTGGATGGTCATCCTGGCCCCGCTGCTTCTCGCCGCCTGTCCCGCCATCAATCGCGAGGCCCCCGAGCCGGACCTGGGGCCGCTCCGACCGACCATCCTTCCGACCGGCCAGCAGGTCACGCCGACGCTCCCGCCTTCCGCGACCTTCGATCTCCTGAAACCAGGGCTCGCCAAGGCTCCCGACCTCGCGGCGGGCGGCGCGGTGACCGAAGCGTTGTCGCCCGACGGCGCGACGCTCGCCGTCCTCACGACCGGGTTCAACCGCTGGACCGATCCCGGCACCGGCAAGCGCGATCCCGAGCTGGGCAACGAGTACGTGTTTCTCTTCGACTTGAGATCCGGCCGCCCGGTGCAGCGGCAGGCGCTCACCGTGCCCAATACGTGGGCGGGCATCGCGTTCTCGCCCGACGGGCGCTTTCTGCACGTGTCGGGCGGGGTCGACGATTCGATCCACACGTTCGCGCAGGAGTCGGGCCGCTGGTCCGAGGTCTCCGCACCGGTCAAGCTCAACCACGCCGCCGGCAACGGCCCCGACGTGAAGCCGGTGGCGGCGGGACTCGCGGTCACCGCCGACGGCAAGACGCTCGTCGTGGCCAACATGTACAACGACTCGATCTGCCTCGTGGACACGGTTCGCCGCGAAGTCGTGGCCGAGATCGACCTTCGCCCGGGCAAGAGCGGCGGCGCGAAGGCAGCGCCCGGCGGAAACTATCCGTATTGGGTCGCGATTCGCGGAAGCGACACGGCCTATGTGTCGAGCGTGCGCGATCGCGAGATCGTCGTCGTGGACCTTCCGGCGCGACGCGTCGCCGCGCGCATCACGGTCGCGGGCAATCCCAACAAGATGATCCTCGACGCGTCCGGGGCGCGCCTCTACGCCGCGATGGACAATGCCGACGCCGTGGCGATCATCCGCACGCGCACCAATTCCGTCGCCGCGAGCGTGAGCACCGTGGCTCCGCCGGGCGTCATCACCAACTCGATGGCCTATGGCGGCGCGGCGCCGAACAGCCTCGCGCTGTCGAGCGACGAAAGCACGCTCTACGTCACCAACGGCGGGACCAACTCGATCGCGGTGATCGACCTCGCGCGCGCAGTCCCGCGCAACGTGGGCCTCATTCCCACGGGCTGGTATCCGCAGCACGTGGCCTACGCGCCCCAGGGCGGCGGCATGCTCTACGTGGTGAACAGCAAGAGCGTGCCCGGGCCGGCTTTCGGCAACTGCGCGCGCAACAATTGCAAGACGAGCACCGTCAAGAGGGAATACAACCAGTACATCCTCAACCTCTCGCGCTCGGGATTCCAGGCGATGCCGGTGCCGCGCGGGCGCGGCGTCCTCGCGAAGCTCACGCGGCAGGTGGCCGCCAACAACACCTTCAACTTCGAGCCGGGCTCGCGCGAGGCCGAGGTGATGGGATTCCTGCGCGATCGCATCAGGCACGTGATCTACGTGATTCGCGAGAACCGCACCTACGACCAGGTCCTGGGCGACCTGGGGCGCGGCAACGGCGACCCGTCCCTCGCGGAATTCGGCGAGCGCATCACTCCCAACGCGCACGCGCTCGCCCGCAGGCTCGTAACGTTCGACAACTTCTACGATCCTGCCGAGGTGAGCGGGAACGGCTGGCCGTGGAGCACCGCGGGCCGCGAATCCGATTTCGGCGTGAAGATGCTGCCTGCGAACTACGCGGGCCGCGGCGGGAGCTACGAGTGGGAGGGCGAGAATCGCGGCGTTCCCATGGGCGTAGCGGGCTATGCGGCGCGCCGGGAGGCGAACGAGGAGACGCCCGACGACGACGACTTCCTCCCGGGAACGAGCAACGTCGCGGCGCCCGACGGACCGGGCGGCGAGCGGCAGAAGGGCTACCTGTGGAGCGCGGTGCTGCGTGCAGGCAAGACTGTGCGCAACTACGGATTCTTCGTCACCAACCTCAAGCAGCCGGAGCGTGAGCCGTTCAAGGCCGGGGTGCGCCAGGCGTTGGCGGCGGACGCGGAGCTTGCCGGGCGCACCGACGAGTTCTTCCGCGGCTACGACCAGGCGATGCCGGAAACGTGGCGCTACCTCGAATGGGAGCGCGAGTTCAGGCAATTCGCCGAGAACGGCAATCTTCCGGCGTTGAGCCTCGTGCGTTTCGGCGGAGACCATACCGGCGACTTCGCGAAAGCGCTGGACGGCGTCGACACTCCGGAGCGCCAGGTGGCCGCCAACGATTACGCGCTCGGGCAGCTGGTGGAAGCGGTCGCGAAAAGCCGCTACGCGAAGGACACGCTCATCTTCGTGGTCGAGGACGACGCGCAAGACGGCCCGGATCACGTCGACGAGCATCGCAGCGTCGCCTTCGTGATCGGCCCCTACGTGAGGCAAGGCGCCGTGGTCGGGACGCGCTACTCCACGGTGAACATGTTGCGCACCATGGAAGACATCCTCGGCATCGACCACATCAGCCTCTACACCGCCACGCAGGGCCCCATGGCCGACGCCTTCGATCCGTCCCTGGCCGCGTGGGACTACCGCGCGATCCTGCCGGATCACTTGCGCGCGACGCGCCTTCCGCTTCCACGCTCGCCGGGGATGGCCGCCCTGATGCCCACGCGCGACGCGAGCTGGTGGGCCGAGAAGACCCGCGGAATGGATTTCAGCAGGGAAGACGTGGTCGACGCGGACGTCTACAACCGCGTGCTGTGGCGCGGCCTCATGGGCGACGATCGTCCCTACCCCGAGAAGCGCGCTCGAAGGTGGGAACGATAGCGATGCCGCGCTACGCAGCCTTTCTTCGCGGCGTGAGCCCGACGAACGCGAAAATGCCCGACCTGAAGCGCGCGCTCGAAGCGGCGGGCTTCAAGGACGTGGCCACGCTGCTGTCGAGCGGCAACATCGTGTTCGACGCGCCGCGAGCCTCCAACGAATCCGTCGAGAGGAGAGTCGAGGCGGCGATCGAGAAGGGCGTGGGCAAGTCGTTCATGACGATCGTGCGCTCGATCGACGAGCTGCGCACGCTGCTCGAGTCCGATCCGTACCAAGGCATGCGCCTCACGCCCGAGGCGAAGCGCATCGTGACCTTCGTTCGCAAGCCGCCGGCGTCACTGAAGCTCCCCATCGAGCGGGATAACGCCCGCATCCTTCGCCTCGAGGGCAGCCACCTCTTTACCGCCTACCTCCCGACTCCAAAGGGTCCGGTGTTCATGGCGTTGATCGAGAAGGCGGTGGGGAAGCAGCAGACCAGCCGCACCTGGCAGACCCTCGAGAAGGTCGCCCGTTGAACGGCGCTACACTTTGCCCATGCGCACGCTAGCCAAGACCAAACGCGAGCCCGGCATCTGGATGGCCGAGGCGCCCAAGCCCGGGATCGGCCCCAACGACGTGCTGATCCGCATCAGGAAGACCGCGATCTGCGGCACCGACATGCACATCTACCACTGGGACGACTGGGCGCAGAAGACGATCCCGGTGCCGATGCACGTGGGGCACGAGTACGTGGGCACCGTGGAGGCGATGGGCGGCGAGGTGCGTGGGCTGCGACTCGGCCAGCGCGTCTCGGGCGAGGGCCACATCGTGTGCGGGCATTGCCGCAACTGCCGCGCGGGCCGGCGGCACCTGTGCCGCAACACGCAGGGCGTGGGCGTCAATCGCCCCGGCGCGTTCGCCGACTACCTCGTGATCCCGGCGGTGAACGCCTTCCCCATTCCCGACGACATCCCCGACGACATCGCCGCGATCCTCGATCCGTTCGGCAACGCCGCGCACACCGCGCTTTCGTTCGATCTCGTGGGCGAGGACGTGCTCATCACGGGCGCGGGTCCGATCGGCATCATGGCCGCCGCGATCTGCCGCCACGTGGGCGCGCGCCACGTCGTGATCACCGACGTGAACGACTACCGTCTCGAGCTCGCCAGGAAGATGGGCGCGCACCGCACCGTGAACGTCGCCAAGGAGAAGCTGCGCGAGGTGATGCCGGAGCTCAACATGGTCGAGGGCTTCGACGTGGGCCTCGAGATGTCGGGCGTCCCCGCCGCCTTCCGGGACATGCTCGACGTGATGAACCACGGCGGCAAGATCGCCATGCTCGGCATTGCGCCCGGGCAGACCGCGATCGACTGGACCCAGGTGATCTTCAAGGGCCTCACCCTCAAGGGCATCTACGGGCGCGAGATGTTCGAGACCTGGTACAAGATGATCGCGCTGATCCAGGGCGGCCTCGACCTCACGCCGATGATCACGCACCGCTTCGACGTCGCCGATTACCTCGAGGGCTTCAGGACGATGGGATCGGGGAAGAGCGGCAAGGTCGTGCTGAGCTGGACCGGGCCTTAGTCCCGCGCCTGCCCCCGGCTCATCGCGAACTGCTCTTCCGGCGACAGGATCAGGCGATGCCGGCCGATGAGAGCGAAATACACCAGCCCCATCACGTAGAACACGGCAACCGCATACACGCCGTTGCGATACACGGGATCCTGAAGCTGGAAGTACAACGTGACCAGCGCGATCACGATCGTCACGGCGGCACCCGGCGAACCGACCGGGCTGCGATAGGGCCGATCGATGTCCGGGAGGTTCCTGCGCAAGAGGATGAACGACAGCCCCTGCATCGCGTACGAGATCATCGCCCCGAAGACCGCCATGTTGAGGAGCGTGCCGCCGATCAGCGCGCCACGGTCGTTCGCGGGCGCGGCGAACCACGCGACCAGCATGGTTGCGAGACCCAGCACCGTGCCCGTGTAGAGCGCCATGTGCGGGACCTTGTGCTTGCCCGACGTCACCGACATGAACCCGAGGTAATACCCCGCGCGCGACAGCGAGTAGATCTGCCGGCCGTAGGCGTAGATGATCGTGTGGAAGCTCGCGATGAGGCCGATCACCGCGAGAAAGGCGAGCGTCTTCGCCGCGGCGCCGCCGTAGATCACGCGGAAGCCGTCGAGGAGGGGCTCCGAAGACTTCGCCAGCGATGACGCGCCTTGCATCTTGCCCGGCTCGATCGATCCGACGCCGGAATTGAGGAACACCGTCAGCAGCGCGGAGACCATCAGCGTGGACATGCCCAGGATCAGCGCCTTCGGCATGTCCTTCTTCGGGTCTGCCGATTCCTCGGCGGCGAGCGGCAGCTGCTCGATCGCAAGAAAGAGCCACACCGCGAAGGGAAGCGCGGCGAGCACGCCGTTCCAGCCCATCGGCAGCCATGGACCGCCTTCCAGCGCCCAGCGGTGCAGGTCGAAGTGCGGGATGGCGCTCACCCAGAACACGGCGAGCACGCCGAGCGCGCCGAGCGTCACGATCACCGACACGCGAAATGAAAGCTCCACGCCGCGCAGGTTGAGCAGGAGGAAGAGCGCGTACGAGGCCATCCACCAGATCGGTTGGTAGGCCGCCGGGGTCTCGAAGATCGCCGTCATGTACGAGCCGATGAAATACACGATGACGGCCGGGGTCAGGATGTACTCGATGCTCTCCGCCAGGCCCGTCACCATGCCGCCCCACGGCCCCATGGCGCTCCGCGCGAAGGAATACGCGGCGCCCGTGTGCGGCAATGCCGGCGACATCTCGGCGAGGCTGAAGATGAGCCCCCAGTACATCGCCGCGATCACGAGGAGTGCCACCAACATCGAGCCGAAGCCGTTGGCGAGGCCCAAGTTCCAGCCGGAGTAGTGCCCCGAGATCACGCCGCCCACGCCGAGCGCCCAGAGCGACCAGACCTTCGCGTAGCGCCTGAGGCCGCGCTGCTCGAAATATTCCTTGCCGACCTTCTGGTAGGTGACGCTGCCGACTGTCTGCTTGTCGCTCATCGAGAAAGACGGGGCGTGGACCTAGAGCCGCTCGTTCATCTTCCTCAGCCGGTCGGCCATCACCTTCATGATCTGGAGGGCGAAGTGCGGGGTGGTCTGCACCATGAACAGGAAGCGCTTCTCGGTGATGACGGCGAGCTTGCAGGGCGTATGACGGCGAGCTTGCAGGGCGTCTTGGCGATGGCGGTGGCGGTGCGCGGCGCCTGGTCGATGAGCGCCATCTCGCCGAAGGGCTCGCCGGGCCCGAGCGTCTCCACCACGCGTGAGCCGATGGTGAGCTCGACCTCCCCCTCGAGCACGACGTACATCTCCGCCCCCATGTCGAAGGCCTGGAAGACGGTCTCGCCCGCCTGGCATACGCGCGGGTTCTCCTCGACGGCGAACATCTCCAGCTTGACGCCCATGGCGCGGTCTCCTCGATCTTCCCGGTTCTTGTGAAGGCGATGCTACTCCTCATGGAAGTCCGGCATGGCCGCATTCGCCGGCATCGCCGCGGCCCAGGCACAGCCCTTCCCATCGCGAGCCGTCACCATCGTGAGCCCGTTCCCGCCCGGCGGATCCACCGACGCGGTCGCGCGCATCATGGCGCAGCGCATGAAGGACGCGCTCGGCCAGACGGTGATCGTCGAGAATGTCGGCGGCGCCGGGGGCAGCATCGGCGTCGGGCGCGTCGCGCGCGCCACGCCCGACGGCTACATCATCGACATCGGCCAGTGGGACAACCACGTCGCCAACGGCGTCGTCTACACGCTCAACTACGACCTGCAGAAGGACTTCGAGCCGGTCGGCCTCCTCTCGATCAATCCGCAGTTGATCCTCGCGAGGAAGGCCCTGCCCGCCGATGACCTGAAGGGCCTCGCCGCGTGGATGAAGGCGAATCCCGGCAAGGCGACGCTCGCCAACCAGCAGGCCTCGGCGCAGACCGCGGGCGTGCTGCTGCAGCAGCTCACCGGCACCAGCCTCCTTCTCGTGCCGTATCGAGGCGGCGGCCCGGCGATGCAGGATCTCATCGCGGGGCACATCGACCTCCTCGTCATTCAAGCAGCCGCCGCCATGCCGCAGGTGCGTGCCGGCACGATCAAGGCGTTCGCGGTCCTGGCGCCCACCCGCTCGCCGGTCGTGCCGGGAATCCCCAGCGCCGACGAGGCCGGCGTGCCCGGCCTTTACCTGCCGGGATGGTTCGGATTCTTCGCACCCAAGGGGACACCGAAGGAGGTCGTCGCCAGGCTCAACGCCGCCCTGGTGGAGGCGCTCGCCGATCCCATGGTGCGCACGCGCTTCACCGAGCTTGGCCTGGACGTCGCTTCGCGCAAGCAGCAGTCGCCGGAGGGTTTCGCCGCCTTCCACAAGGCCGAGATCGAGAAGTGGTGGCCGATCATCAAAGCCGCCGGGATCAAGGTGGAGTAGGTCAAGCGCCCACGCGGACCAGCCGATCCTTGCCTTCCTGCTTGCCCGCGTACATCGCGGCGTCGGCGGCCTTGAGGAGCGCGCTCGCATCCCTCGCATCCGTCGGCGCCAGCGCGTAGCCGAGGGTCGCGCTCACGCCGCAGATCTTGTCGCCGAGCGCGAAGGGCGCGCGGAACGAATCGAGGAGCTTCAGCCCCAAATCCTGCGCCTGGGTCTCGTCCTTGAGGCCATGCGCCATCACGACGAACTCGTCGCCCCCCACGCGCGCCACCGCGTCGCCCGCCCGCACCGAGCCGCGCAAGCGTTGCGCAACGACGCGCAGCAGCTCGTCGCCGACATCGTGTCCGAACTGGTCGTTGACCGGCTTGAAGCCGTCCAGATCGATCACGTAGAGCGCGAGGAGGCGCTCGGGCGCGGCGCGCGCCAAAGCGAGCGCGAGTGCATCGTCGAACCCGCGGCGGTTGAGGAGTCCCGTCAGCGGATCCGAGTGCGCCATCGAATGCAGCGTGTCGCGCTCCTGCACCGCGCGCTTGGCATCGTGGTGACGCGCCGCGGAGCGCAGCACGGCGATGCGCATGAAGATCAGCATGTCGAGCGTGGCGCCGATCTGGAACGAGTGCAGGGTCCAGGCGTTCACGCCGACCCGCCCGCGAACCACGCCGACCAGGATGGCGCTCGCGATGAAATAGCCCAGCCACGCGACCATGAACCAGGGGCCGACGCTGTCGCCGCGCCGCGCCTTGGCGAGCGCGCCTGGGAGCCCCATCAACGCGGGCGCCAATCCCGTGGTGCTCATGAAGAGGGCCACCATCTGGATGTCGATCAGGTCCGCGCCGTAGGCGATCGTCGCGGCGCCCTGCACCGCGGCCACGACATTGAGCCCCACGCGCAGCCACCGGTGCAGGTCCCCGGCGAGCGCGTCCTCGACGAAGAGCGCCGTGGCGGCGGAGGCCATCAACGAGGTGACGCCCGCCAGGTGGCGCTCGGGCCACGCGTGGTCCGTCCACAGGTACATCTCGCCGATGCCGAAGAAGTGCCCCGAGAAGAGCACGCTGAAGAAGACCAGCAGCGCGTACTTGAGGTAGAGGTTCTCGCGCAGGTGCACCCATTGCGCGAGGCTGTACAGCAGGAGGAAGAGGCCGAGGCCGGCGAGGGCCCCCTGCAAAAGCTGCTCGTTCAGCGCACGCGAATGGAACGCGGGAAGGCGGCTCAAGGTGATGGGCAGGATCTTCCCGCCCGGCGTATCGACGCGCAGCACGATCTCGCCGGAGCTGCCCGCGGTGAAGTCGAGCGGCAGCGCGTGCGTGCGCCCCTGCAGCGGCCGCGTCGCGAACGGCTGGCTGTCGCCGAGCACGGCGTGGCGGGCCACCTTGCCTTCGATCAGCGCGTACACGTCGACGCGGCGCAGTAACGCGTAGTCGAGATCGAGGATCCACGGGCCTTCGCCGCCGGCGGCCACCGCGATCGGCACCCGCAGCCACACGACCTCCTTGCCCATGCCGAGCGTCGCATAGGCCCCCTGCGGCGCGGCGAACCGCTCGCGCATCGCCAGCGCGTGCTCGAGATCGATGGATCCGGCCGGGTCCGCGAGCACGCGCACCTGCGGCCACAGGTCGATGCGTTGCGCATGCGCGCCGAGCACGGCCTGCGCGCGTGCATCGTGCGCCGCCCATGCGAGGCCGAGGAGAGCGATCGATGCGAACGACAGGAATGCGCGGCGCAAGCGGATCATCGAGGCCCGTGACGCGCCAGCGCTTCCCAGTCGCCGCGCGTGGTCATGCGGTCCTCGAGCGCGTTCATCCAGCCCGACGCCTTCGAGTCGCGGCCCCAGCGCGCGATGAGGGAATGGATGTCGGGGCGCAGCGCCGCGGGCACCGACAGATCGCGCGTCTGGCTCATGAGAAGCGCGCAGGTGAGCCGGTAGCCGATCGCGCGCGTGATGAGGCGCGAGATCGAGAAATCAGGAAACGCGAGGCGCGCGATGGCGTCGATGCCGAGCGCCGTGCCCATCAGCATCGCGAACAACATCCGTGAGAGCCACGACACTTCGCCATCGAGCCCCAGATCCCTCGAGCTCGCGGCCTCGATCAGCCGGCGCGTGAGCAGCACCGGAAACGGCTTGAACGGCGCGGCGGGAATGACGGACTTCATCGCGTTCATGAGCGCGGCGCCCAGCTCGGGGCGCGGGTCGGCGCCGCTCCCGCGCCGCGCCCAGTCGGCGCGGCCGCGCTCCTGCATGCGCGCGAAGAGCGCCTGGGCCTCACCCATCGTGTCGACCATCAGCTCGCGGTGGATGCCGAGGAAATATCCCGCAACGTTCCACGCATGCAGGTAGTCCTATGCCCAGCGCGTGGGGCTTGCCGAAGCCGCCGTGCTGGAAGATGCCGAAGCCGGTGGTGCAGGTGAGCGCGGTCGTGGCGATGTACACCTTGCCCGCGGAATGCAGCGCCGCCACTGCGGCTTCGGGCGAAGCGCGCAGGATCAGGTTTCGCACCGTCGCATGGATCAGGCGAACCTTGAGGACCTGCGCGATGCCGCTGCCATCGGGGCGCGTGAGCCCGCCCGCCATCATCACCGGGAAGATCATGGCGCCGGTGGTGCGGATGCGGTGCTCGGCGCGCTCCTCGAGCTGGCCGGTGGCGTGCAGCACGGCCGCGAGGTCGGGCACCACGTAGCATTCGGGAAGGCTCGCGCAGAAGAGCATCGTCACCGAGAGCGCTCCGTAGTCCATGAACATCGCCTCGGCGCGCGCGATGCGATCGCGATCGGCCCATGGCGGCAGCGTCTGCGCCACGGCGAGATAGCGCTGCAGCGCCTGTCCCATGCCGAGCGCGGCGGGGATGGAGTCGGCGCGCCAGGCCGCGACGCCGACATTGTCCTGCCAGGTTCGGATCACGGCATTCAGGTCATCGACGCGCTTCAAGCGCTCCGCGCCCGTCAACGGGCCGAGGATCGTGGCGACCGTGTCATCGGCGTGCGGATCGGCGGCCCACTGCATCTCGTCGAGCTCCGCGATGGTGGGAATGGAGTGTTGTTCTTGGGCCACGGGCGATAGTGTAGCGAATGGACAGCGCCCCTAAACCGGGGTCAGACCCCGCTCTGACCCCGCTCTGACCCCGGTACTAAGTTGAAGGCAGCTTGTCTTCGAGCGTCTCGGCCGGATGGGCGCGTAGCTGCAGCACCTGCAGCGCCGCTCCCACGAGGAAGACGATGAAGAGCGCGCCCGAGGCCACCTGCAGCTCCGGCGCTTCGGGGCTCGAAACGAGAGGCGCGCCGAGCGGATGCCCAGCGCGTGGGGCTTGCCGAAGCCGCCGTGCTGGAAGATGCCGAAGCCGGTGGTGCAGGTGAGCGCGGTCGTGGCGATGTACACCTTGCCCGCGAGGGTGGCCCAGGCGATGCGGCGGTAGCGGAAGAGGGCGATGGCGCCGGCGACGACGGCGACGAGGCTGATCGCGGTGTGGACGAGTCCGAGCGAGGTCAATCCGAGCATGTTGCCTCCTTATGCGGTGCGGACGGCGGATTCCGACAGCCATCATAATCTCGCCATGAAAGACGGCTAACATAACGGGTCCCCTGAACGGAAAGGAGCCTTCAATGGCCAGTGCCAGCGTAAAGGAGCGGCGCGCCGCCCCCCTCAAGACGAAAACCGACCTCGGCAGTTCCGCCGCGCGCGACATTTCCGCCGCGTTGAACCGACTCCTGGCGGACACGTTCGCGTTGTACCTGAAGACGAAGAACTTCCACTGGCACATGTCCGGCCCGCATTTCCGCGACTACCATCTGCTGCTGGACGAGCAGGCCGACCAGATCTACGCCATCACCGACGTGATCGCCGAGCGCGTGCGCAAGGTGGGCGGCACCACGCTGCGCTCGGTGGGCCACATCGCGTCGCTGCAGCGCATCCTCGACAACGACGCCGAGTACGTGACGCCGCTCGACATGCTCGCCGAATTGCGCGAGGACAACCAGAGGCTCGCGGCGTACATGCGCGAGGCGCACGCGGTGTGCGAGGAGCACAACGACGTCGCGACCACGAGCCTGATCGAGGTCTGGATCGACGAGGCCGAGCGGCGCGCGTGGTTCCTGTTCGAATCCACCCGGCGCGGCGAGGCGCCCGGGCGCTGATGTCGCGTATGAGCGCGCAATGCCTGAATCGAGGCCGTTGTGAATCGGTTTGTTACAGGCCGCGAGTTTCGAGCCTTGTCGAACACTCCCTGATGTATTTTGTGACGGGGTTCACCTTCACAAACTACATGAGGCGGAGTCGAGGATGCAACGAGTCGAAAACGACGTGAGTCGAAAGACTCATCTTTCGAAACTTCTGGTGTTGATCGGCCTTGCGATGAATGCGACAAATCTTGCGGCGGCGTCCGTTGACGAAGACAGGGGAGCGGTCGCCGCTCTCGACACTCGGTATCAGGCGGCTGTCGAGAAAAATGACGCCGAGACCATGGCGCGCATCCATCACGACAATATGATCCTCGTATTGTCGAATGGAACCGTTCAAACCGGGGCCTTTCTCGAGCAGAGGGCGCGCGACAGGACCATCACCTGGGAACATCAAGTGGAGGTCGACAACTCGCAGGTGGTAAGGGTCTGGGGCGATACCGCCGTGGTGACGGCCAAGCTATGGCTGAAGGGCACGAGGGCCAGGGGCGAACCGATCAATTTCAAGTTGTGGTTCAGCGATACCTATGTGCGTACCCCAGCCGGCTGGCGCTACGCTTTTGGCCAGGCCGGGGCACCCCTCCCGGAATAACCCCCATGCGCCTTCGGGACTTCCTTTTCGCCGGCCTCCTCGGCCTCGCGTCGCTCGCGCAAGCGGCCACCACCATCCCGGGCGACGTCACCGGCATGTGGCTCGACGCGCGCCACCCGGGCTGGGGCGTGGGCCTGGTGCAGCAGAACGACGCGGTGTTCGCCACGCTCTTCACCTACGACGCGGGCGGCATGCCGCTGTGGCTCGTCGCGAGCCGCCTGGAAGGCAACGGCATCAACTTCGACCCATGCGGGACGATGGCGCTCACCGGGACCCTCTATCGAACGCAGTGGCCCTCGTTCGGATCCGCGGCCAATCCGCAAGGCAGCCTGCAGGTCCAGACCGTCGGCACGATCACGGTGAGCGTGGCGACCCAGCTGGGAAGCGCCGCCACCGGCTGCGATCGCAACAGCGCCTCGCTCCAGTATTCGATCGACGGCGTGCAGACCGCCGTCACCGTGACGCGCCTCGCCTGGACCAGCAAGCAGGCGCGGCTCTATGGGCAGTTCGCGGGCGCATTGAGCTTCGGCACGCCCGCAGCGCCGTGCGCCGATCTCAACGCCTCTTCGGTATTTCCCGTGTCCAGCCGCCAGCTCGTGATCAACGGATCGGCGGATGCCGCCAGCCCCGGCGGCGTGCGCCTCATCTGGGGCACGGGCATCGATACCGCCTGCGACATTCGCGGCACGTACTCGCAGGGCGGGCAGCTCGGCACGGTCGCGGGCACGTTGTCGTGCGGGCCGATCGGTTTCGACCTGATGGCGATGGGGCCCGTCCGGGTATCGAGCCTCTACATCGGCGACTCCGGCTTCGTGGGCGATGTCGTGCTCGACATCGGTTCGTGCCGTTACATGGGAACCGTGAGCGGCGCCCGCCGCTTCTTCTAGGCCGCGGGATTCAGCGCCCGCATCACGGCGGCCGTGCGCGTCTCCACGCCGAGCTTCTCGTAGATGCGCTGCAGGTGCTTGTGCACCGTGCGCGGGCTGATCGCGAGGATCTGCGCGATGTCGCGGTCGGTCTTGCCGCTCGAGAGCCACTGCAGCACTTCGCGCTCGCGCCCGGTGAGCGCCTCGCCGCCGGGGGGATTGTGCGCGGCGCCCGGCACGCCCCACGCGGCGCGGGCGCCGTCCATCTCGCGGCTCAGGCGATAGAGCGACCCCAGGTGCGGCCGGATCGTCTCCATGCAGGCGCGGTCGCGCTCGCCGAAGTCGCGCTTCGCGCGGTTGATCACGAAGCTCACCAGGCAGGTGCGGTCGACGTGGATCGGCACCGCCATGGCGTGGTCGATGCCGATCGGCCGGTAGTAATCGTTGAAGAGCGCGCTGCGCCGGAATTCGGCCGCGGGCAGCAGGTCGCTGATGCGGCGGGTCTCGGCGCGCGGATTGCGTGCGTGGTCGCGCACCAGGGGATGCTCGTGGAAGTGGCGGTCGAACGCCGCGATTTCGGGCCTGGCAATGGCGCCCGGCACGTCGCTCACCACGCTGCGATGGCCGCTGTCGAGGTTGCAGATGGAAAGGGTGGTGAGCTCGCCCGCCACCAGCTTCTTCAGGCTCGCCACGCCGTGGCGGGCGAACCCGTCCACGCTCGCGGCCGCCTCGCCGATCGCGCGCAGCGTATCGAGGGCCGCCCTGAGATCCCGACTGGTCAGTGCCTGAAGCATCGCTCGCCTCCCTGGGTGAAGCCCGCGCACCGGTCCTCTCACCTATTTACCAGTTGGTAAGGTACTTGTCAACTAATAGGTAAGGCGGTATCGTGAGATCCCATGGCCCGACCCGACACTTCGCAGCGCATCCTCGACATCGCCGAGCGCCTGGTGCAGACGCGCGGCTACAACGGCTTCAGCTACGCCGACATCGCCGAGGCGATGCGCATCACCAAGGCGAGCCTTCACTACCACTTCCCCGCCAAGGCGGACCTGGGCGCGCGCTTGATCGAGCGCTACGAGCGCAATTTCCTCGCCGCCCTGGAGCGCATCGACGCCGAGGGCAAGGACGCGCGCGACAAGCTGCGCCGCTACGCCGCCCTCTACGAGGAGGTCCTGCGCGACAACCGCATGTGCCTGTGCGGCATGCTGGCGGCCGAGTTCGGCACGCTCCCCAAGCCGATGCGCGAGGACATGCGCCACTTCTTCGACGAGAACGAGCGCTGGCTCATCGGCATCCTGCGCGAGGGCAGGCGCGAGAAGGTGCTCAAGTTCTCGGGCGCGCCCGCCGAGGTGGCGCAGTCGCTGATCGGGACCCTCGAGGGCGCGATGATGATCGCGCGCTCCTACGGGGACGTCGCGCGGTTCAAGGCGGTGAGCGATCGGGCGCTGGGGGACCTCGGCGCCTAGTACGCAATCTTCTCCATTTCACGGCGCGCGGGGGCGAAGCACGATGGCGGCTCCTCAACCCCGACAGGAGTACGCCATGAAACTCTCGACCCGCACCGCGGCCGCCGCGGTCCTCGCCGCCGCCGTCCTTCCCGCCTTCGCCGAAACCGACGCCCTCGACGGGCGCAGCTTCGAAGGCGTCTTCATCCAGCGCGGCAAGACCTCCGGCGACGCCGATACGCTCGTCTTCAAGGACGGGCGCTTCCGCTCGTCGGCCTGCGATCGCTACGGCTATTCGGACGCGATGTACAAGACCGCGGCGGCCGGCGACGCGATGCGCTTCGAGGCGGAAACGCAGAGCGCCAAGTACGGGCGCCTCCTGTGGACCGGCGTCGTGCGCGGCGGCAAGCTCGACGCGACCGCGACCATGGTGCGCGACGGCAAGACGAACATCGAGAACTGGGTCGTCGCCGCCGAAAAGAACTGAGCGCGGAGATCGCCATGACAATCGCATACGAGCACGACCACAAGCACATCGCCCAGGACGGCGCGGCGACCGAACTGAAGCACTTCGGCAAGCCCGAGGAGGTCCGCGAGTTCCCGAAAGGGCGCGTCGAGCTGATCACCATCGGCGGGGCCACCATCGGCCGCGCGATCTTCGAGCCCGGTTGGCGCTGGGCCACCTCGGTGCAGCCGATCGCGAAGACGAAGAGCTGCGAGGCGCCGCATTTCCAGTATCACGTCTCCGGCGTCCTGCGCATCAGGATGGACGACGGCTCGGAATTCGACTGCAGGCCGGGCGACGTCTCGCTGCTGCCCTCGGGGCACGATGCCTGGGTGGTCGGCAACGAGCCCGCGGTGGTGGTGGACTTCCAGGGAATGCTCGACTACGCCCGTGGCTGATATTCTTGCTGCCCATGGCAGCGAACGCCCGCCCCACGCTCGAGGAAGTCCGTAAGGGCATGGGCACGGCATCGGCGGGCGAAGTCCGCGGCCAGCGCGACACCGTGGGGTACGCCACGACGCCCGAGGCCATGGCGAAGGTGTGGGCGCTTTCCACGCAAGGCCCCGCCCCGCAGTCGTTCGGCGCGAAGGTGCCACCGGGCGTCCTCGGCGTGATCGGTCCGCACGACGACTACATCTATTCGGCGCGCGTGTACCGGCGGGTCTTTCCCCTCGTCACCGCGAAGACGGTGGTGATCGTCGGCGTGTTTCACGGTTACCGGAAGTTCGCGGCGCGCGACCAGCTCGTGTTCGATTCGTATCGAG
>WNFI01078341.1_pt1 | contig 35455 bp, 31 predicted proteins | sample 5400471 | NCBI WGS metagenome assembly WNFI01 (sample SAMN13153348, study PRJNA577476) | soil metagenome | isolation source: 100 cm saprolite on Douglas fir-dominated hillslope | place: USA:California | collected 2013-09-17 | reverse complement strand
TCAATATTGGGATTTTCGTTGAGATCGCTGGTTGCAGTTGCCATTCGCCTCCCGCGCAACTCACAAGTTCGCGCACGGGAAACCGGGACGACCTGAGGCGGAACTGAGTCTCCCTGGCGCGGCACTACCCTGATGATCCAATTCAGGTTTCTTTGCGTACCCTGCTTTGGATGACAAAAATGGTGAGGGGTTGTTTAGCAATTATCTATCGGGCTCTTCCCGGACCGAACATGGGTAGTTTCATGTACGCCCTGCGACGGATTTCCCACAAATAGTCTGCTGGGGACCATTGCTGGGGACCATTGTATGATCTTCGGTCCCCATGTTGTTCCTGTAGACTTGTCGTCAAATCAAGTACTGCCCTTATTCGTAGGATTGCAGGACCAGCATTCAACGCCGAGGCTGCCGCCAGCGCCCCGAAGTAGCACTTCACGAAGCTTCAACCATGATCGTGATTCTAATGGGGGTTGTCGGGTCCGGTAAGACGAGCGTAGGGCGCCTTCTAGCGCAACAACTGCGGTGGAAGTTCGCTGACGCCGACGACTTCCACCCCGCGGCTAACGTTGAGAAGATTCGCCATGGTATCCCGCTGACCGATGCAGACCGCCAGCCTTGGCTGAGACTCCTTAGCGCCAATATTGCGAACTGGAGTTCTGCCGGAGTCAGTGTAGTGCTGGCCTGCTCGGCTCTGAAGGAAAGCTATCGGGAAGAGCTCGCGACTGGACCTGACGTCCAGTTTGTTTATTTGAAAGGAAGCCCGGATCTGATTGCTCGTCGTCTGCACTTGAGGCAAGGGCACTTTGCCGACGGGCAGATTCTTGCATCTCAACTCGCCGACCTGGAGGAACCCAAGACGGCCATCACGGTGGACATCGACAAACCGCCGGAGCAAATCGTAACCGAAATCCGGGAGAAGCTCCATTTAGCGTAGAATCCTCGCTCCACCAAACCCGGTTGCCCGGACCCTTGCTTGCAAAGAACCCTTCAACGCGAAAGCGAAGCCGCAGTCGTTTCCCGCCTGATGTGGCGGCTGATGCCGTTCCTGTTTCTGCTCTACATTGTCGCTTACCTCGACCGGATCAACGTAAGTTTCGCCATCCTGCAGATGCGGGATCAATTTCATTTGACTGACCGGGTCTACGGCCGCGCCGCCGGGATGTTTTTCGCTGGCTCTGCGTTTCCTGCTGGGGGCCGCCGAAGCCGGATTCTTTCCTGGCATGATCCTGTATCTGAAGCACTGGTTCCCGGCGAACGCCCGCGCTCGCGCGGTGGCCTGGTTCATGACCGCAAACCCGCTGGCCGGCCTCGTGGGCAGTCCCATCTCCGGAGCGCTCCTGGGATTTCATGGCCGCGGACTCGCCGGTTGGCAATGGCTATTCCTGCTCGAGGGTCTGCCGGCGATCCTGCTCGGTGCTGCCGTTTTCTGGGTGCTGGTCGACAGCCCAAGACAGGCTTCATGGCTCACGGGTGAGCAACGAGATTGGCTTGTCAACGAGTTAGAACGTGAGCAGCAAGCGGATTCACTCATTCACAAATCGAGCTTGCGCTCGGTCTTCACTAACCCAAGAGTATGGATTCTTTCTCTCGTGTACTTCGGAATAGCATCGACCATGTATGGCGTGACGCTGTGGCTCCCCAGCGTAATCCGCGCGTTATCCGGTCTCGGAAACCTTATGATCGGCACGGTAGCGGCCATCCCGTATCTGCTAACTGCGGTCGCGATGGTGATTGTGGGCCGGCACTCCGATTACTCGGCCGAACGACGCTGGCACACGGCGTTATCGGGCTTGCTGGGCGCTTCCCTTCTGGGCGATGGCGAGTACGGGGATGGCTGGTTCCACGGCGGCTGCGACTATTGCGGTCATCAACTCGGTCGGGAATCTGGGTGGCTATTTCGGGCCCTCCATCATTGGCCTCGTGAAGTCGGCAGGCGGTGAAATTCAGGGCGGGTTGCTGGCGATTGGAGTAGTTCTCGGGGTGAGTGCATGCCTGGCGCCGGCCGTCGGATCAACCCCCAGCCAAGGGAAGGCAGGTTGATCTATCCTGTGAGGCGCACCCGTCCAGCTAACGATAGTCAAAAGTGGCACAGACTATAGCTTCGCTCAATCGACTCAATTGTTTACAATAGGAGTTTCGTCCGCCCTGGGACGGACAACGATTTTCCTGGGACTTTTATAAGACGAACAGCAAATTTGGAACAGCCAAACCACAATTCCGGCCCGGCCCCTTGCGTGTATTGGCGAATCGAGGGCAGCCTTCTTGACCTGACTGTGGTCAAGCCGGTGGCGTTTTTCACCTGGAACGCCCAGACCTTCTCCGAACGCTTTCGGTCTTCTGGGCGAGGAATATTTCCAGTACAAGCTGAAACCCCAGCTGAAACCGCATGGAGTGGAAAAGGTCCAGGAACTTCTCCGCTCCGGAGCAGACGTGGTGCTGGTGAGCCAGGGACTGGACCATCTGATGCGTCCGTTGGCGCAATACCTCGGAGCGAAGCATTTAGTTGCGAACCGCCTGGAGTTCCGCGACGGGAGAGCGACCGGCAGGCTGCTCGATCCGGTGATCCGGCCGCGTGGCGCTTTTGCGAAGATCCGAGAGCAGCATCCGGACGGGCGTCGAGCGCCAAAGACTCTGGCTCGGCAATTGGACATTTCGGTGGAGACTCTGCGAGCGGCGGTCATCCCAGCCGAAAGGCAGGGCACAGTGGAGGAGCGTCCGATCGTTCACTTTGGCGGGCAAAGGCATACCCCGGGACTGTCGGTCCGAAAAGCTTTCGCGGGCAAGCATGTGATGCTTATCGGCGTGACCGGATTTATTGGCAAGGTTTGGCTGGCCAATACTCTGCTGGACTTGCCCGACATTGGGCGCATCTACCTGTTGATCCGGCGGCAGAAGTCAAATCCGGCGGAGCGCCGGTTCGAGAAGATCATTGAGGATTCTCCCGTCTTCGATCCTCTATTTGAACGCTACGCGGACACACTTCCCAATTTCCTGCGCGACAGGGTCGAAGTCGTGGAGGGCGATGTTACGCAGCCCGGGCTCGGACTGAGTCCGGAGACTGCGCGCCGTCTGCAGAGAGACCTCGACCTCATCATCAACAGCTCTGGCCTGACGGACTTCAACCCCGATCTGCGCGATGCACTGGTTACTAACACGGATGCTGCCGTCAATATCCTTGAGTTTGTGCGCAGTGCGGATCACGCCGGACTGCTGCACCTTTCAACCTGCTATGTGGCGGGCGAACGCGACGGACGCGTCATCGAGAAGCTGGTTCCGAATTACAACCCTCGTCACCTGCCAGACTTCGACGCCGAACGCGAGTTGCAGGCTTTGCATGATCTGATCAAGCAAGCGGAGGTGCAGGCCGAAAGCGAGGAAGTTACGGCGGGGCTTAAGATGCAGTCGCTGGCCAAGGAGCATGCGGCGAAAGGCCTTCAAGGCGCCGCGCTCGAGAACCAGATCCGCAAGAATCGCATTCGCTGGCTGAAGATATACCTCACCGAAGCGGGAACCCGTCGCGCAAAAGAGCTGGGCTGGCCGAACACGTACACTCTGACCAAGAGCCTCGCCGAATCTCTGATCGCAAAGCATGGAACCGGCCTGCCCATTGCCGTAGTGCGTCCCGCAATTGTCGAGACCTCAGTGGCCAAACCCTTCGTGGGATGGAATGAAGGCATCAACACCTCCGCTTCACTGTCTTACTTGCTGGGCACTTATTTCCGGCAGTTGCCTTCGAAGGAGAGCAAGCGTCTCGATATTATTCCGGTGGATGCGGTGTGCAGCGGCATGACCCTGATTGCCGCCGCGATCATCGAGCGCAGACACGACCCGCTGTACCAACTTGCAACTTCCGTGACTAACCCGTGCGACATGGGACGCTCGATTGAACTGACATCCCTTGCTCACCGCAAACATTACCGCGCCCAGGAGGGACTGGAGTCGTGGCTGCGGCTTCGCTTCGACGCGATTCCGGTTTCGAAGACGCGCTATAACCGTATGTCGGCCCCGGCGCAAAAGGCGATTGTTAAGTCGATTCAGCGCATCATGTCGCCGCTGCCGCTAAAGAAGACGCCTCTGGTAAAAACTGAGCGCAGCCTGGAAAGATTGGAGAAGCTTATCGAATTGTTCGAGCCGTTTATTCTTCTGAACGAGCATGATTTCGCATCGGACAACGTGGAGAAATTGTCTTACGCGCTGGTGGCGGAAGAGCGAGCCCAGTTTGGATACGACACCAGGTCGTTGGATTGGTGGGAGTATTGGATCAATATTCATATTCCCGCCTTGCGCCGCTGGACCTATCCACTGATTGAAGGGCGTCCCCTGGAAGCGCGCCCGCCCCGCAACTTTCAACTTGCGCCGGCCAACGGAGAAACGGTAAAAACCGGGACCAACGGAGCAACGTGGCGATATTCCTGACCGGATCAACTGGATATATTGGCGCGCACGTTGCTTCCAACTTGCTGGAGAGCGGCGCCGCCTTAAACTTGCTGGTACGTGCGCGTGATGCGCGCGAAGCGGAATTGCGCCTCTGGCAGGCACTGCAGCTGCATCTGAAATTCCCGCGGTTCTACGAATTCCTGCAGACCCGCGTACGGGTTTTCCGCGGCGATCTGACTTCCTCTGGCTTTGGTTTGGTACAGGACGAATATGATCGCCTGGTACACACGACGGATTCGGTAATCCACTGCGCGGCCTCGCTGAATCGGAAATCAGAGAAGAGCTGCCTGAATGTGAACCTGCGCGGTACTCTGGAAGTACTGACACTGGCGCGCCACGCCGAGCACTATCACGGACTGCGCCGCTTCAGCCAGGTCAGCACCGTGGCTGTGGCCGGACGGCGCAGCAATGAGGTTGTGACCGAAGACCGTTCGATCGATTGGGACCGGTCGGACTACGATCCTTACGCTCGCACCAAGAAGTTCTGCGAGCACATGATGCGAGTTCTGCTGCCCGACACCCCGAAGACAGTTTTCCGCCCAAGCATTGTGCTGGGAGACAGCCGCTATCCTGAGACCACACAATTCGAAATGGTCAAAGCCTTCGTGTTTCTCGCCGGCTTGCCGGTGCTGCCATTCCGGCCCGCAGACAAGATCGACATCGTGAACGTGGATTTTGTTGCCGACGCGATTGCTACTCTGCACCAGAAAGATCAGCCGCGCTATGACACCTATCATCTTTCCTCGGGGACGGACTCCCAGACCTTTCGTCAACTGACATCCGCGCTGGCAGCAGCCCAGCAAAAGCGCGCACCGATTTTTGTTCCGTTCATGGAGAAACCGTTTGGGGGCTCGGTGGACTTTCTCTCTAACCGGAAAGGATCAATCGCCTATGGCGCCTCGCTGATGAAAGTGTTCATGCCCTATCTGGTCTGGAACACAGTGTTCGACAACACCCGGGTTACGTCGGAGCTGGGACGCAGGCCGGTTCCTTTTTCGCAGTACAGTTATCCCCTTCTCCAATTCAGCCGTGAGAATCAGTTTCAGTACAGATATCAGCCTTGGCCTGCGGCTGCGGGAGGAACTGCCGCATGATGGACCTCATTCTGGAGGCGTGGGTCAGCAGTTCCGTCGAGCGGACCAGGGCAAGCTGGATGCTCGGAGCAGGGAAGCCTTGGCGGCCGGGCGAAAAGCTGAAGCTTCTGTTCGCCGGGTATAACGGCACGCGCAACATGGGTTCCGACGTGCGAGTCGATGAAATGCTGCGGCAGATTCGGCACATCCTCGGTTCCGAGCGGGTGGATTTCAGTGTAATGAGCCAGAACTTCGAGTTCTCCAGGGGATATTTCGCGGGCACGAATCAGGTGCATCTGCCGGACATTTTTCCTCCCTTCCTGGCACGTGAAGTACCGAAGCATCATGGTGTAGTCGCGTGCGAAGGCTCGATGTTCAAGAGCAAGTTTGCCAACGCGCTGACCGCCATGATGATCGGATCGCTCGGCATTGCGGCAGCCCAGAACAAGCTTTCCGTGGGATACGGCGCCGAAGCCGGGCACATGGACCCGCTGATCGCGAAGATGTGCAGCCGGTACTGCAAGAATTCGCTGGTGATTACGCGGAATGAGGAATCGCGGACTCTGCTTCGGGAGCTGGGCGTGCCCACAGAATTAGGCACGGATACGGCGTGGACATTCGAGCCGCGGTCGGCAGAGTACGCGCAAAGCATCCTGCGGCAAGTAGGTTGGGACGGTCGGACTCCAGTCCTCGCAGTTTGTCCGATCAACCCGTTCGAATGGCCGGTCAAGGCCTCAGTGGCCAAGTATGCGCTGCACCGCCTCACAGGCGCGTACAAAGACAGTGCGCGTCCAGCGAATCGCATCTCAGAGAAGCTGGGCGGCGTCCCGGTGCTGACTTCCGATCAGTACAACATGTACGAACTGGTCAGCATTCTGCGGGCGTGCCACATGATGGCTTCGTCCCGCTATCACGGGATTGTGACGTCCATGCCGGCGCTGGTTCCTTCCGCTGGCATCACCATGGACGAGCGCATCCGCAACCTGATGCGCGAACGCGGACATCAGGACCTGCTGATGAATGTGGATGATCCCGACCTCGAATCGAGGTTGCTGGTCGCACTCGAAAAACTGGCAACGGATGGAGAGCGCATCGCCGATGGCATTGCGCGCACGGTGGTAAAGAATTTGAAAGTGATGGCGCGGATGGGAGTGTTCTTTGAAGAAGAGGTGCAGCGCCGGTATCCCGAGTTTCCCACGCGCACCGGGGAATGGAGTTGGGAGGATTACCTGCCGCCAATGAACACCTCACTGCGTCAACTGGTGGCGGCGTACAGCTGATCTCCATGATGTTCTAGTGCAACGTGTTCCTGTACAGATAATCATGCCCTTTGTTGGAGACATACTTTCGCAACTCAAATCTGTGCCGGATCTCCGAATTCTTCAGGAAATCCGCGACGGCCAAGTCACCGGTGTGACCGGCGGTGAGTTGCTGGAATTAGTCCGAGAAGCGCGCATGTTTCTCGCTTCGCAAGGACTGAAAAAGGGCGACCGGTGCGGCCTGCTCGCACCGAACAGCGTCCACTGGGTTGCGATGGATCTTGCTGCCATGGCGGAAGGACTGATCGTGGTTCCACTCTATTCGCGCCAGGCTCCAGCGGAATTAGTCGCCATGATGAAAGATTGCACTCCGTCGCTGGTTTGCTGCGGCGACGGAACCCTGCGCGCGGGTATTCAGCAAGTCTGGCCCGAGGCGCCACCCTGCATTCTGTTCGATGAAGTGTTTGCAGGCGCCGAACACTCCTCTTCTCTGAACCGTCCCCAACTACGGGACGCCGATCCCGTCACCATCATTTATACGTCGGGGACATCCGGCGACGCGAAGGGCGTGGTGCTGACCGCCGCCAACGTAGGCTTTATGCTGGGATGCACTTCCGCCCGCTTGAATCTGCTGATGGAAGGCCGGACCGGCCAAGATCGCATCTTTCATTATCTGCCGTTCAACTTCGGCGCCTCATGGATTGCACTGCTCACCTTTCTTTTGCGGGGAAGTTTGATCACGCTGAATATGGATCTGACCAGGATCGCGAACGACCTCCCTATGATTGCTCCAGACTACTTCCTCAATGTTCCGCAGCTGCTGGAGCGCATGCGCAGGGGCGTGGACGACCAGCTTCGGCAGACCGGCGGCATAGCGCAAGCCGTCTATTCGCGGGCTAAGGCTGCGTGGTCCAGACGCAAGGATGGGAAGGCACACGCAAAGACAGGCGATGGCCTATGGTTGTGGCTCGCGAACAAGCTGGTATTTCCGGCCATCCGCAAAAAGATGACTGGAGGGAATCTCAAAGCGCTGATATGCGGTTCGGCTCCGCTCAATCCGGACACTCAACTGTATTTTTCTATGCTGGGAATTCCCGTCTTGCAAGTGTATGGTCTGACCGAGACCACCGCGATCTGTACTATGGATGATCCCCGCCACGTTGAACCCGGACGCGTCGGCCCTGCGATTCCCGGCATTGAAATGAGACTCGCCGACAACGATGAGATCATCGGGCGCGGGCCGAATATTTTTCCCGGTTACTGGAATCGTCCGCAACAAACCGCAGAAGCCCTGCGCGATGGATGGTTTCGCACCGGCGATCAGGGTGAGATGGATGCGTCCGGCAACTGGCGGATCGTTGGACGGATCAAGAGTTTGATCGTTCTGGGCTCGGGCCACAAGATTTCGCCGGAAGCCATTGAGGATGAAATCGCGCGACACCTGCCGGCTGCGCAGCAGGTGGTTGTCGTCGGCAATGATCGCGGTTACCTCTCGGCAATTGTTACCGGCGTGGCCACGGGAGAACAGGTGCAGGCCGCCCTGGATGCGGTGAATCCGCAATTGCCCCACTACAAGCAGGTACGGGCATTCTGCGTGCGTTCAGAGCCCTTCTCGATAGAAAATGGCATGCTGACTGTGAATGGCAAGCTGAAGCGCGATTTGATCGCCGCTCGAATGAAGAACGAAATTGACGAGATGTACCAAATGAAGCAAGCCGTATAGTCAAGTCTCCAGGTAAGAAATCCGATGTGTGCCGCGACGAGGCTGGCGTCAAGCATGGAACAATATCAAGGGCAAGCGCTCTCCTGGGTTCTGAACAGCGGAATCATAGAGCTCTCGCTCCACCGCGCGCCCTGCAATGAGCTGGGTTCGCTGAGCCTTGAGGAGATGGAAGCCTTTGCGGCTGCATTGGAAGGTATGCAACAGCACGCGCATGCCCTCATTATCTATAGCGAGTTAAAATCGGGCTTTTGTGCTGGGGCGGACTTGCGCGAGCTCTACCAGCGGTCACAGGCGATGGAGAAGGCGGCAGCCGCAAAAGGTGTGCGAGATTTTCTGGAGCGCATTCATCGTGTCCTGAATCTGATTGATGCTGTGCCCCTGACCACGATCGCCGCTGTCCATGGGGTCACGTTCGGAGGAGGGTTTGAATTGGCGCTGGCTTGCGACCTTATCATTGCCGATAAAATGGCACGTTTTTGTTTTCCCGAACTCCGGCTGGGACTCATCCCGGGATTCGGCGGCATCCCCCGTCTGAAGCGCGATCTGGGAAATGCCGTGGTGAGGGATCTTTTGCTGACGGGTCGCAGCTTCAACGCCACCAAGGCGCAGCAAATTGGTTTGGTCAGCCAGGTGGTGTCCGAAGGGGAAGCTGTTCGCGCGGCGCGGGCTACAGCTGCGCAGATGGAGAAATTCGACAGCGAGACAGCCACAGTTGCCAAACGGTTTATCAAACCGATTCCTGAGGAGGAGTTGCGGCGCGAAATCGACATCTTCTGCGAACTCTTTGCCAGGCCCGCCGTCGAAGCCGGTCTGAAGAAATTCGTAGAGAGTACAGATGCTCAGCCGTACTTGCCTTAGCGTGGAAGTAATTTCAAACAGGATCAATATGCCTACTACCGATAAAACGCTCGACGAGATCTTGAATCTGGCAGCGACACACTTCAAGATTTCGCGTGAAAAACTCGACCCCGACGAAGACTTCTTCAAAGCGCTTGGCATCGACAGTTTGCAGACTCTCGATTTACTGACGCGATTGGAACATCATTTCCATGTCGAGTTACCGGATTACGAATTGCAAGGCGTAACCGACTTCCGTACATTGGCGAACAAGATCCAGGCGAGGCTGTAAGGGGAACATTCACGGTCGCCGGACTCCTGAAGTTAATATCGAGAATCGGCAGGTAATGGATTGATAACTAAGCTTTTCTCCGCGCTTCCGGGTCTCCGTGTTGAAATAAGTCTTTGATGCTTGATCTGCAACAATACACCTGCCTGGGTGCGGCTCTGCGCGACGCGCTGAACCGCTTCGCCGGTGAGGTCTGCCTAATTGAGGCCGAGCGTGATCGCGAGAAGCTCCGGCTCACGTACTCCGACTTCAAAGAGATCGCGCTTCCCCTGGCGCGGGCGCTCGAGGATGCGGATTTCGATCCCGGTGATCGCGCGGCCATCATCATGACTAATCAGTCGAAATGGCTGATTTCCGCGTATGCCATCTTTTACTGTGGCGGAGTGCTGGTCCCCATCGATTACAAATTGACCGCGGCCGAGCATCTCCAACTTCTGGCGCACTCCAAGGCCAAGATCTTGATCGTTGAGTATCACCTGTGGCGGGCGATTACGCAGTCCCCCGACTTTCACAACATCAAGACCAAGATCGTGCTGGTAACGGAGGCGCCCCTCGGTACCGACCTTGCCGGCGGGTTCCGCTGGGAAGACTTCAAGCGCAATGGCGCACCCGACTTCGTGATGCGGCAAAAAGATGACGTAGCCTGCATCGTCTATTCGTCGGGCACGGGCGGGCGCCCCAAGGGCTGCGTACTTACCCACGAGAACTATCTGGAACAGTGCCGTGCGCTGACTGCGTGGTATCCGTTCTGGCCGGGGGTGCGGTACCTGAGCATTCTGCCGACGAACCATGCAATTGATTTCATGGTGGGCTTCATCGGGCCATTCGTGTGCGGGGCTTCCGTAGTGCACCTGCGAACGCTGCGACCGGAGTTCGTGCGCGACGCCTTTGTCCGCTACCGGATCACTTACGTGGCGTTGGTGCCAATGATCCTCAAGAATCTGGAGCGGGGCATGCGCGCGAAGTTTGACGAATTGCCGTCGTGGAAGCGATTCTTCCTCGATCGCATGATCGGGTTAAACAAGCTTCTCAGTGGTGAATGGCTACGGGCTAACCGAGGGTGGAACCGCGCTCACGCTGAACGATCTGAAACCTTTTCGCGCCGACACGGTTGGCAAACCGCTGCCCGGCGTTGAGTTGCGCATTCTCAATCCTGATGCAACTGGCATAGGGGAAGTCGCTGCCCGCAGCAAGACGCTAATGTCCCACTACCTGGATGATCCCGACCTTACCCTCGAGACCATCGTCGATGGATGGCTGCTCACCGGCGATCTAGGCCGATTCGATGGAAGCGGGCATCTGCAGTTGTTCGGGCGCAAGAAGAACATGATCGTCACCGAAGGCGGGAAGAATATTTATCCCGAGGATATTGAGACGGCCTTCGACGGTCTGACGGTGAAGGAGTATTGTGTCTTTGCGGCAAACTACGTCTGGCCCCAAAAAGAGCTGGGGAGAGAAATGCTTGTGATTGTCCTACGACTGGAACCGAACCAGCAATTCGACAGCAAATTGCTGCAGGATGTGGGCGCGCGCAATCGGCGACTGCCAGACTTCAAACGCGTGGGTGGATATCTGATCTGGGACAAAGATTTTCCACGGACCGCGTCGATGAAAGTCAAACGCCAGGCATTGGCAGAGGAAGTCGGTGAATCGGCGGAGCGGAGCGCGGTCGTGTCGTTGTGACGCTAGTGCATACCGGTTGGAGCAAGATTTAAGGAAACATTTCTGCAGGAAGACAACTGGGGGACTTGCTGCTGACATCAGGTCCAGCGGCATACTGACGCGTGGGACAATCTTATCTGGCCATCGTAAATCCAGCTGCAGGAGGCGGCAAGAGCCGCAGGCTGCTGGCCCCCGCTCTCGAGCGCCTGCGAGCAGGCCGCCTTGAGATCAAGGTCACCGAGACCCGCGCACCTGGCGATGCCGAGCGAATTGCGCGTGAGGCCTACCGGCAGGGCGTCCGCAAGTTCATCGCTGTCGGCGGCGATGGGACGTCCTACGAGGTGGTCAACGGACTCTACCCTGAGGCCAGCGAAGGAGAGCGCCCAACCCTGGCGTTTCTGCCGCTAGGAACCGGGAATTCCTTTCTGCGCGACTTCAGCGACCGAGGGGTAGAGCACGCGATCGAGTCGTTGCTCGCGGGGCAGAGCCAGCCGTGCGACGTGCTGCGACTGCGGCACCGTTCCGGCGTGGTGCACTACATTAATTTGCTGAGCATGGGATTCACCGCCGACGTGGCCACTCTACGCGCACGCCGCTTCAGTAGCTGGGGAGAACTGGGATACATCGTGTCCGTTTTTCTCACTCTGGCTCGTTTCAACCGTCGCCCGTTCCCAACGCGGGTTGAAGGGGAGCCGGATTTCGACCGGAGGAAATGTCTTTTCCTCACCTTCAACAACAGCAAGTTTACCGGGGGAACCATGATGATCGCTCCCCAGGCTGAGGTGAACAGCGGCCTGATCGAATATGTGCGATGGGGGCCGATCGGGCGCTTGGGGCTGATCCGCAACTTGCCCGGGCTGTATGACGGCACGCACATCGAGCATCCGCTGGCCGAACGAAAGACGGCGCGCCGGGTAGAATTTGATCTCGACGCTCCTGTGGATGTGATGGTCGATGGCGAAGTGCTGACCTTGCACTGTCAGAAATTGGACGTCTTGCCCGGAGCCCTTAACGTGGTTGCCTGAGGTCCGTGATATGTACCCATGATATATAAATGAATCATGTCTGAAGAACGACGAAGACGGCAGGGCCGCCGCACCGGCGTAAGCGAACCGAAGTCTCGCAAGACGCTTGTGTGGGGTGTCGCGATCACATTGCTCTTTATTGGCGCATTCTCTGCCGGTTCGTACCGCAAGAACCATCACTACGACGCCTTTGCAAAATGTCTGGCTTCGAAGCAGGCGAAAATGTACGGACTCTATTGGTGTCCGCACTGCCTGGACCAGAAGGAGATGTTCGGCAAGGCGTTTCAATATGTGCCCTACCAGGAATGTGCCATCAAGGGCTCGCGCGAGATGGCTCCGGAATGCAAAGCCGCCGGTGCCAAACAGTTTCCGAGTTGGCAGTTTGAAGGTGGTCCACTCCACGAGGGGGTGCTCTCGATGGAGGATCTGAGCGGGCGGACCGGGTGTAGCTTGCCGTGATGAATCACTCACTCACGCCAACGTCGAGCACGAAAGCTGACGTCGGAAGCGGCCATCGCGTTCTTTTTGGGGCCATAGCCATCTTGTCACTGGCTGGGATGATTGTGTCAGCGGTGTCGCTGCAGCGTCACTACGCGAAGTCTGCGACGTCATATTGCGAGTTCGGTGAAAAGTTCAACTGCGACATTGTGAACCGAAGCGAGTATTCGACCCTTATTGGAATTCCAGTCGCCGGAATCGGTGTGGCCGGATACGGACTGTTTCTAGTGCTCTCTACGTTCCAGCGGTTTCACGATCAGACTCCGACGCGCCTACTGTTAGCCGCAGGCGCGGGCTTGGCGTTCGCTCTGTATCTGACCTATGTCGAAGCATACGTTTTGATGACGTGGTGCATCTTATGCCTGACTTCGTTGGCGCTGATTGCGCTGATCACGGTGTTAGCTGGGCTCGTGAAGCTCTCGCAACCGAAAGATTTGTGACGACGGATTCCTCAACCTTAACCTCGACCTTCATTTCATAACGAAAGTTCGCAAAACTCTCCTGATGGATGGAATCCAGACAAACGAAAATCAGCCAAAGGCCTCTTCGCCGTGTGTGATCCGTGCGGGCTCAGCCACCGGCGATCTGCGGATCCACGAGTTCAAGAGCCGCATTTTCCACAACACCCGATTCATCAGGGTCTGGCTGCCCCCGGGATACGACGAAGTTTCCAACCACGGTCGCCGCTATCCGGTGCTCTACCTGAATGACGGGCAGAACCTGTTTGAGACCGCCACATCCTTTACCAGCGTAGAGTGGCAGGTCGATGAAACCACGGACCGCCTGATCCGCGAAGGCGCGATTCCTCCGATGATTGTGGTAGGGATCGACAACGCCGGGAAGGATCGTTTTCGTGAATACATGCCTCATCGATCGCTGCAGCCGATGATGCTGCGCGTGCAGGGCCGACGTTATCCGGACTTCCTGATCAAAGAGGTCATGCCGTTTGTTGGCCGCACCTACCGCGTGGCGACCGGCCCGGACAATACCGGACTTGGCGGCTCATCGCTGGGAGCCTTGATCGCGCTTTACACCGCACTCGCGTGGCCAGGTGTAATCGGACGGCTGCTGCTGGAAAGCCCCTCGCTATGGGCCTCCAACCGTCAATTGATCAGGGAGGTCCGCGCAAGAAGGGACTGGCCCGATCGAATCTTTCTGGCTACGGGAACCGAGGAAGCCGGAAGGGCCGACCGAAATCAGAGTGTAGTAGATGATGTCCGAGAGCTTGCGGCAATTCTAGGTCGCGCCGGACTGAACGAGAAACGTTTGCGGATCATGATCGAAGACGGCGCATCCCACCATGAGTCTGCGTGGGCGCGACGGTTTCCCGAAGCTCTCGCATTCCTGTTCGGAGAGTAGCTTCTTCCTGACGAGCCTACGCCGATGCATCCAAGGTCGGGGCCCTAACCGAACTTATGCTTTCGCTAGAAACAGAATTCGTTCGTCGCCCCGCGTGCCAGATCATAAAAACAGCCGCGGTCATCAGCACAACCGAGAACTGCACGCGGATCCTTTGGCTCAACGGCCCCAGCAAGGGGGATAGGTACGCGAAGTAAAGAACGATTCCCATCCGGTGGCCAAAGGCATCTTGTGGCTTGGCGATCAGCCAGTCCGCAAGCAGAAGAAATGCCGGAGCCAAAATGACCATGTCATAGACGATGAGATGTGGAGATACGAGTACAGTCGCCAGCAGCAGCGCCGAATAGCGCACCGACAAGGGAAGCTGGCTGTGCCACACCATGACCACCCCAACAACCACCAGAGATGCGCTGCCCGCATACAACGCGAGCGAGATGTGCGGCGGAATCAGAAGCAAGTTCCAGAAGGAACGAAGCGAATGCGTTTGGTACAGCTTGGGCTCGAGCACCGACAGCGAGTCGAATACGCCGAGCACCGTCCGCATCCAGTCACGAAGCGGTCCCCAGCCGTAATATGCCCACGCTACGAGCACCTGGCCCGCTGCGGACAGAGCTGCACCCCCAATAATCTTCCACCTTCGCATTGCAAGAAAAACGACGCTCGCGGCCACGCCTAGCTGCGGCTTGAACATGAGAGTTCCCAGGACCAGCCCTGCGAGGAATTCCTTTTCTTTTCGCAAAGCGAGGTACGCTAGAGTGAAGCACACAAGGGCGACCGCAGAGGCTTGCCCCCAGAGAATCAAATGGAAGTATCCCGGAAAAGCCACGGCCAAGGCGAGAAATGCTACTTTGTCCTGGTGCAGCGAGGGGCAGCTGCGCCAAACTAAGTAAACGCACAAACCGTATAGCAGAACATTTACAGCCAGCCAGACGGCTAGCATCCGGCTGTACGAAAAACGTGCTATTGGTGCAAAAAAGATAGAAACCTGAGGTGGATAGAGCGGTATGTAGCGAATTCCCGTGGCGATCGGCACACGTTGAGCTGCAAGGTTCGCCTGGGTATTCATGTTGTACAGATCGGCGCCACGATGCTCAAGCGCAATGGAGCCGAGCGTGTACAGATGCAAGAAGTCCGTTCCCTTGAGATTGCCACCACGATCGAGCAAGCCTGGAGTTGAGATGTTCCAAACGTAGATCGACCACAGGCCCAAAGCTAAAATGCATCCGTGAGCACGGAGGCGTTTCGCCGTTAGCCACGAGCAGTTCGTGATTCGGCTTTCCTTCAAGCCGCCATGATACTGGAGCTTTATGCGAGAGTCAGAAATGATACGGGTCACAAACTAATGCAGAGCCCAGACCAGCAGAATGCGATCTGGCGGTTGCGAGAGCTGAGCGGACTTGCTTCTCTAAACTACCAACAGCAAAGCGGAATCAACAAAGGGGCCCGGGCCGGCCCAGGCCCCTCTTTACAAACGCTAATGCTCGATACTCTTAGCTGCTTACCGCTTCCTTGGTTGAGGTTTTTTCGAAGAGACCTTCCACCATCTCGATCATCTCGTCGTCCACGGTGCGATTGCGAGCAATTGCTTCCTTCAGGGGAATCGAGACAATCTTGTTCGACCGCAGTGCTGCCATGCAACCAAACTCCCCGCGATGAACCATGTCAATCGCGCCCAATCCATAGCGCGTCGCCAAAACGCGGTCGAAGGCCGTAGGCGAGCCGCCACGCTGGATGTGTCCGAGTACGACCGCACGGGTCTCGAAGCCGGTGCGCTTTTCAATTTCACGGGCCAGAATATTAGCGATGCCGCCGAGTTTGGCGTGGCCGAACTCGTCCTTCCCCATGTCTTGCAGGACAGGGCTGCCAGTGCCCTCTTGCTGCGAGAACTTCGCCCCTTCGGCGACAACCACGATGGAAAAATAACGTCCGCGTTCGTGGCGCTGCCGGATCGATTCTGCCACCTTGTCAACGTCGAAAGGCCGCTCTGGAATGAGAATGACGTCGGCGCCGCCGGCAATGCCGCTATACAGGGCGATCCAGCCTGCATCGCGCCCCATCACTTCCACGACCATGACCCGGTTGTGAGCCTCGGCGGTAGTGTGGAGGCGGTCAATCGATTCGCACACAACGTTGCACGCGGTGTCAAATCCAAATGTAAAATCGGTGCCGCTCAGATCGTTGTCGATAGTCTTGGGGACTCCGACAACCTTGATCCCTGTTTCGTGGAGCTTCTGCGCGACCGAAAGCGTATCGTCACCGCCAATCGCAATCAGGGCTCCGATCTCATGTTTCTCAAGAGTGGCGGCGCAGCGCTCGATTCCATCGGCGCGTTTCGAAGGATTGGTACGCGAGGTCCGCAGAATGGTCCCGCCCCGGGGCAGAATGCCGCCCACCGCGGCGAGATCGAGCGGCATGCTTTTATCCTCAATCAGACCACGCCAGCCCTCGAGAAAACCGACGAATTCGTCGTCGTAGTGAAACACACCCTTGCGCACCACGGCGCGGATCACGGCATTCAGGCCAGGACAGTCACCTCCGCCGGTCAACATACCAATCTTCATGAATTTCTCCTGTGCAGGGATAAGTCAGAACGAAATCCTTCGAATGCACCCCGGGCACCGGGCTGGACGAAAAGTCGCCCCAACCGCAGGGTTGGCAGTTCGTTCGGAAGAATTAGATTATCACCAAACCCGACGGATGCTGAAACGGTGCGGCAAATCTCTGGGGCCATTGCCCGTCAAACCGCAATATTCGTATTGGGATTTGCGTCGGAGCGCAAGATTCGCCACAATGCTCGACTGGGATGAATAAATCTCTCTCGTTTCTAGCCTGGGGAACGGTTGCTCTGCTCGGCGCGTTCGCGGTCGGGGTCGTCGCGCTGCACCGCGGCGAGCCGATTAATGCCTTGTGGCTCGTGGTAGCAGCAACCTGCTGTTACGCCCTCGGATACCGGTTCTACAGCAAGTTCATCGCAATCAAAATCCTCGCCCTGGACGCCAAGCGAGCCACTCCGGCCGAGCGTCTGGAGAATGGCCGCGACTTCCTCGTCACCAACAAGTGGGTAGTCTTTGGCCACCATTTCGCCGCGATCGCCGGACCTGGACCGTTGGTAGGTCCCGTCTTGGCGGCGCAGTTTGGCTACCTCCCCGGCACTCTCTGGATCCTGGCTGGCGCCGTGTTCGCTGGCTGCGTGCAGGACTTCGTGATTCTGTTGTTCTCCGTGCGTCGTGACGGAAAGTCGCTGACGGAAATGGCAAAAGAAGAAACGGGCCGCATTGGCGGATTCATCGCCTACGCGGCGGTGATCGTTATTTTGATCATTCTGTTGGCCGTGGTGGCCCTGGTCGTGGTGAATGCATTGAAGTCGAGTCCCTGGGGCACATTCACGATTGCAATGACAATTCCAATCGCTCTGCTGATGGGCATCTATCTGCGACGGATTCGCCCCGGCAAGGTGCTGGAAGCTTCAGTGCTGGGTTTCATCCTGGTGATGCTGGCAATTTGGGGTGGCCAGTGGGTCTCCCAAAATTCTCCGATGGCAAGTGTGTTCACGTTGAGCGCCTCGGTCCTCGCTATACTCATCATCATTTATGGTTTTGCCGCCTCGGCGCTCCCGGTGTGGCTGCTGTTAGCCCCGCGCGACTACCTGAGCACATTTGTGAAGCTGGGGACCATCTCGCTGCTCGCGATTGGAATTCTACTGCTGCGTCCAACGCTGCACATGCCGGCGCTGACGCGTTTCATCGACGGCACCGGACCCGTGTTCGCGGGAAAGCTTTTTCCCTTCGCGTTTATCACGATTGCGTGCGGAGCGGTCAGCGGTTTCCATTCCTTGATTTCGAGTGGGACCACTCCCAAGCTAATTGCGCGAGAGACCCAGACCCGCATGGTTGGGTACGGGGCAATGGTTGCCGAGTCTGCCGTGGCAGTGATGGCCATCATCGCGGCCAGCGTGTTGCAGCCCGGAGTGTACTTCGCGATTAACAGTCCGGCGGGCATCGTGGGTCAAGCACCGGCGGCAGCGGCCGCCACGATTTCAGGTTGGGGATTCCCCGTAACTGCGGCGGACATGCAAGCTTTGGCCCACGCCGTAGGCGAGCAGACGCTTTTCAATCGCACCGGCGGTGCCCCCGCATTTGCCGTCGGCATGGCGAACATTTTTTCGCACAGCCTGGGAGGCCAGGCTGTAATGGCCATCTGGTACCACTTCGCCATCATGTTCGAGGCGCTCTTCATCCTAACGGTGCTTGATGCGGGAACCCGCGTTGCTAGATTCATGATTCAGGACGCGCTGGCACATGTGTATCCGCCACTGGGCAGAACCAGTTGGTATCCGTCTATTCTGGCCACCAGCGGCTTAGTCGTGGCGGCATGGGGATACTTCCTATGGCAGGGAGTCAAAGACCCGCTTGGGGGGATTAACCTGCTGTGGCCCCTGTTCGGCATCGCCAATCAATTGCTGGCCACAGTGGCGTTGTGTGTGGCCACGACGATCATCATCAAAATGCATCGAACCAAGTACGCGTTGGTAACGCTGGCGCCGCTTGCCGCCCTGGTGGCGATTACGTCTACCGCGTCGTGGCACAAGCTGTTGGATCCCGATCCTCGTATAGGCTTCCTGGCGCAAGCGCGGGCATTGGCAGGTGGGCCAGTAACCAGCGCCACCGCACGACTAATCTTCAACAACAGGTTGGACGCGGCAGTGACGGTCGTACTGGTGGTGATGGTCAGCCTGGTGGTGATCGAGTCAGCGCGGGTGTGGGTCGGCGTATTGACTGGAAAACGAGAGGCGCGTGTCAAGGAAACTCCTTTCGTGGCGACGAGGCTCGTTATGGAGGAGCAATAGCAATGATGAGGCAATTGATCGCAGCCGCGCGGATTTTCCTAACAGTGTTGCGCGAAGTTTTCGACGAGGCTTCCTACGCCCGTTTTCTGCAGCGTGCGCAGCTAGCCTCATCTCGGGAAGCCTATGCCGAATTTTGGCGCGAGCGCGCACAGTCGCACGGCAGACGGCAAAGATGCTGTTGAGAGCAACGGTTGTGCTGTAGATTCTCTGTGTCGATTGTCGCGGGTCTCGGGGGAGACGTCAGCTATGAACAGCCGAACGATAGGATTGGTAACTCTATGTCTTGCGGTCGCGATGGGCATCGCGCTTCATTTGTCAGCAGGGAGTCCGGCGAAGCCTGGCGATGTTACCGAAGCCAGGGTTATCGCAGATGCGGCCGATGGGCATAATTGGCTGCTCAACGGCCGCACCTTTGACGAACAACATTTCAGTCCTCTCAAGCAGATTACCGACAAGAACGTGGGCTCGCTCGGTTTAGCCTGGTCCCTCGATATCGACAGTGCAATGGGCGTGGTCGCAGAGCCGATTGTGGTGGACGGAGTGATTTATGTCAGCGCTCCGCAGTCCAAGATCTATGCCGTGGATGCGGCTTCCGGCAAATTACTGTGGAAGTTCGATCCCAAGGTGCGATTAGATCAGGCTATCAACGGAAGTTATTCGGCGCGGACCAATGCTGGTGTTGCCGTATGGGACGGCAAGGTGTACGTCGGGACGGGCGACTGCCGCCTCATCGCCGTGGATGCCGCCTCCGGAAAACGGGTATGGGAAGCCGCCGTTTGTGACCCCAATCAAACCGGGATCACGGGCGCGCCTCACGTCGCCAAAGGAAAAATCCTGATGGGCTACAACGGTTCCGACGATGGCGTTCGAGGCTCGCTGGCTGCCTACGATGCGGAAACCGGCAAAGAGGCGTGGCGGTTCTGGACGGTCCCCGGAGATCCCGCCAAGGGCTTCGAAACGAAAGCGCTGGAGATGGCGGCGAAGACATGGTCCGGCAAGGACTCATGGAGGATCGGCGGTGGCGACGTGTGGAACGCCATCACTTACGACCCAGTCACCGATCTCGTCATCTTTGGCACCGCAGGAGCGGGCGTAGATTACGGAGAGCTCTCCTCCATCAAAGTGACCGGGGACAAGCTCTTCGCGGGATGCATCATCGCCGTTAAGGCCGACACCGGAGAATACGTTTGGCATTTCCAAACCAGCGCTCCGGGATTGCAGACCGAGAACAACCACATCCTCATGGCCGATCTGGTCGTCGACGGTGAGCAGCGGCACGTGGCCATGACTGCGCCCAAGAATGGATTTTTCTACGTGCTTGATGCCAGGAGCGGAAAACTGCTTACAGCCAAGCCCCTGGTCAAAGTGGCGTGGGCTAACTCCATCGATCTTCAGACGGGGAGAGCTGTTGAGATTCCCGCATCCGAAGGAGGCGGCAGACAATGGACCGTCCACAACTGGTGGCCCATGAGCTACAGTCCGCTCACCGGATTGGTCTATGTTCCCGCGACCGACCGTCAGGTGGGATCTCACACCGCCGTCGAGTCCGGCGAGTGGATGAGGGGCACGCAAGGGAAACTCATTGCATGGGATCCCCGTAGCCAGTCTCCGCGCTGGACGGCCGAGGAACCGATCGCAACCAACGGCGGTATTCTCTCCACCGCCGGCAACTTAGTTTTCCAGGGGCAGGGAACGGGTGAGTTTGCCGCCTATGCCGCCGACGGCGGGAAAAAGTTGTGGTCGATCCAGACCGGTTCAGCCATTGATTCGGTTCCGGTAACTTTCACAGTGAACGGCGAACAGTACGTTCTCACGCCGGTGGGGTGGGGTTCAGGTTCAAGACTGTTTGCTCCGGCCTGGACCATGGCCACTCCCCAGTCAAAGCGCGGGCCCACGCGCTTGTTGGCCTTCAAGTTGGGAGCCACCACGCCGTTCCCGACGCCTCCCGATATCGTTCCTCCAGTACCAAAGCCTCCGCAACAAACTGCGAGCCAGGAAACAATTCATCAGGGAAAACTCCTTTACCGCAAGTTCGTGTGCGATGGCTGCCACTCCCCGGATACCGACGGCAGCGGTGCCTGGGTGCTGGATGGAGCGATCCCCGATCTGCGCTATGCTCCACCCGAGGTTCATCATCAGTGGTACGCCATCGTTTTGGCCGGCACCCATTGGGACAAGGGAATGCCCGGCTTCGCCGATCCGCCGAAGTTTGCGTTTCCCCATCTGCGGATGACCACGCACGATGCAGATGCAATTCATGCTTACGTGATCGACGAGGCTTGGAAAGCTTTCAATGCCGAGCAGGGAAAGCGGCAAGTGACGAAGTCATTCAAGTAGTGCCGCCAGCAATTTAGCGAGGTTTCCTTGTTGACAACGAAGAGTTTCCCCCGAGTACTTACTTTGGTTAGCTTGTTGGCCGTTGCTTCACTGGCCATCGCCCAGGACGAAAACAACTCAGGCCAGACTATGCGTCCAGTCATTCGCGGACGCCAGGCCGCAGTGTCGTCTATGAAGCCGCAAGCAACGGATGCGGCCCGCCAGATTCTGCAGGCCGGCGGCAACGCTTTCGACGCTGCCGTTGCAGGCCAAGCCGCATTGGGTGTCACGGATTTCCCCATGAATGGCGTGGGCAGCGATGCCGTCGTACTGGTCTACAACGCCCGCGAGAGAAAAGTCTACTCGGTCAACGCGGAGCCCCGCGCGCCCAAGTTGGCGACAATTGAGTGGTACGAGAAAAACAACGGCGGCAAATTACCCCAGAGTGATGGCCTGCTTGCCGGGGGCCTGCCCGGTGTGGTGGACGCTTGGTACATCCTGCTGGATCGCTGGGGCACGATGAGCTTCGAACAGGTACTGCAGCCGGCCATCGACCTCGCGGAAAACGGATTCCCCCTGAGCGAGGCTGCCGCCTATGACATCGCGCACGAACAGAAAATCCTGAAGTACCCCACGACCGTCAAAATCTATCTGCCCAACGACAAGGCGCCGAAAGCGGGCGAGATTCTCAGGAATCCGGACCTCGCTCGCACTCTGAAGAAACTTGTCGAGGCCGAGAAGGCGAATGCGGGCAAGGGCCGGCACGAAGCCCTGAAAGCGGCGCGCGATCGCTTCTATCAGGGAGATATTGCCCGCGAGTTGGCCGCGTTTTCTGAGGCCAATGGTGGCCTGTTTCGCTACAACGACTTCGCCCAGTACGCCGCTGAAGTCGAGACCCCAGTTTCGATCACTTACCGCGGCTACCGCGTCTACAAGAATCCCTCGGCGAGCCAGGGGCCCGCCGAACTGATCGCCCTCAACCTCCTCGAGGGATACGACCTCAAAGCCCTCGGCCACAACAGCCCCGACCTTCTTCACACCAGCGTTGAGGCTGTGAAACTTGCCATGGCGGACCGCGAAAAATATCTGGGCGACATGGACTTCATCAAGATTCCCTACAATGGGCTGCTCTCGAAGGAATATGCCCGCGAACGCAGAAAGCTGATTGATCCCGCCAAAGCGTCGCTCGAACTGCGGCCAGGATCCCCGGAAAAGGTTGCACTGGGAAAAGTCGCCAGCAACGCGTCTTTGTTCTTCCCGACGCCCCACGTCGTACTCGACGGCGATGCCCGCCACGACGGTGACACCAGCTACATCGCGGTCGTGGACAAAGACCGCAACATGGTGAGCTTCGAACCCAGCCTGCACAGCGCCTTTGGCACAGGAGTCGTCATGGGCAACACGGGCATCATTTTCAACTGCCGTGGGGATTACTACTCATTGGTGCGGGGCGAGGCCAACGCTCTTGAGCCAGGAAAACGTCCACGCAGCACACTGCAGAGCACGCTGGTGATGAAGGAGGGACAGCCCTACGCGATCATGGGCAGCCCCGGCGGCGACGATCAAGTCATGCGTACCATGCAGACGCTCATCAACGTGATCGACTTCGGCATGAATATTCAGCAGGCGATTGAAGCGCCACGCTGGTCGTCGCGCAGCTTCCCAGCTTCACCTTTTCCTCACACGATGTATCCAGGCGATATGTCCGTCGAGGCGCGCGTCCCCGAGGTGACGCAGAAAGCGCTGGCTGCACGCGGCCACAAGCTGCGCGTCGCACCTCCGTGGTCGCTCGGATCGAACGCCGGCATCATCATCGATGCGAAGAGTGGCGTCCTTAGCGCAGGCGCCGATCCGCGGGTCGACGCGTATGCTTGGGCGTGGTGACTTGCAGTTTCGCCGCTACAGAAACTTCGAGAGTGCCGACCCGCCCAGTTGCCGAGGAACCCCAGTAGCGGCTACTGAGAATCTTTCTCCAAAGTCAAGGCTATTGGAATGGTCTTCCCATCGGGAACAAAGTTCTTGTCCACCGTTTTGTAGCCAGCCATTTTAACGGTTATCGTGCGAGGAGTTTGCTTCTGCTTCAGCAGAACAAACGCCACAGGTGACAAACCCAGTCTGTTGCCATCAACATAGACCTCAGCACCGGGCGGCATGGTTACCACAGCACAACGCGACGCCTGACCGCTTTGGACAAGCTGGGCCAATTCCTCGGGGCTTTGCGTGTGGCCGACGTTCGCCATTGCTGCTGCTTGGGCCGGGGAACTCTTCGCCGCCTCGGAATTCGCTATGAGACTCTGCTTCACTGCTTCCGGTAAGGCTGGTGTTTGAGAGGGAGATACCGAGTAAAAACCCTTGCCAACACCCCTTATGGTTATTTCCTGATCCCCGTTTCGCAAATGACCGAGACGATACAGGAATGTGCTGGGTTCGGGGAATGCGGATGCTTTTTTCTCGGTTGATACTTTGCTGTCGCACCCGCCACATGTCGGCAAAGGTGGAGTTAGAATCGCCAAAGCCTTTAGCTCGTCGGGTTGCGACCGATCCAAGACGGTTCTCGGCCAGCGATCCAGCATGAGCGACAAACGCTTGAAGATGGTGCATTGATAGTCATCATTCTTCAGGGGGCGGTATATTCCCAGCCTGCACTCCTCGTCTCTGGAAACGGTGAGGCTTGGACTATAGATTTCACCAGCTTGCGTATAGTCAGGGACAACAAACCTTGTCCCGTCAGCCAGTGTGAAAGTGGTGTCTCCAGATTTCGCTACGATCAGTCTGTCCTCGTCGGATATGCAGACCGGAGCATTATCCGCGTCCCCGTCCATGCAGGTATACCCAAGTTGGGATTCACGGTAGAGGTGTCCCTTGTAGTCGGCAAACATGTCCCTCACAACAGCGGGATGGACCTCGATTGTTCCGGTTTGCCAATCTTTCGCATAGGCTAAGGCCGACAGCGTTAGCACGACGGCGACAGACATTGCCCTTACGAGGATTAACCGCACGCACAGAGCACACCTCATCATAGCGGCCTCTTAATTTGGTGAGGCAGCGTGTCACTGCCCACGCACGCATGCTAAGTCAAAGAGCCCTTGGCTTGCAATGATGTGAACGCAGGGGGGGCCGGACATATCCGTCCTAGCCACTTTCCGCACTCGGCGGGTCAACAGACTTCTGAACTTCCTCCACGCCGAGCCCTTCAAAGTCAAGCCTACTTTCGTAGACATTCAACGTCCTCGAAAGTAGGCATTCCTTGCACAGCCTAACCACTTGCAAACTCAGCATCACAAAAACCCCGCCCAGAAGAATCAACCACTTCCCACACGCAGTTTTATGCTTTTCCACAGTGTTCCATAAGGGACGTTTCTTCGCTTCCAGCGCGCTATGCCTGGGCCTGGTGACTGGCAGGGTGCGAGGACTTGAACTCTTCCACTAGGATGCATGCCAGCGTCCGCGATACACTGCACTCACATGCGAGTCCTTGGTATCGACTGCGGGGGAGAATATACCGGCTACGGCGTGGTCGAAATGCATCCCGGCGGAAAGTTGCGCTGCCTGAGTTGCGGAGCCATCAAGCTCTCTCCGCGCGAGCCGCTGCCGCGACGACTATCTCGTATCTTTACGGAACTTGGCGAAATTATCGTCGAGCACCGGCCCGATCAAGTCGCGATTGAAGATGTGTTCTATGCACTCAACGTGAAATCAGCCCTCAAGCTCGGCCAGGTGCGCGGAGTGGCGATGCTCGCCGCTGCTTCTGCCGGACTGGAGGTCGCTGAATATTCGCCGCTGACCATCAAGTCCTCCGTAGTCGGCTACGGACGGGCAGAGAAGCAGCAGGTGCAGCATATGGTCACCCGACTTCTCGAACTTGCCGAGCCGCCCCAGCCGATGGATGCTTCCGATGCTCTGGCCATCGCCATCTGCCACTTGCACACGTCCGCGACTCTTGAAAAACAACGCGCGGTATCCCAATAACGTCCCAAAACACAATCCCTGGACCCGGCGAAATGCATCGGAAGCTTGTGACAGATAGCGCCTACTCTCTTCGCTTTTTTGGCATAATTTCTGTTGTGTCTGCATTGGCGCCTGTCTTCAGCCAAATTCGCCCGCCGAAGAACGGCCCTCTGCAGCCCAGTGGGATGCCTCGCCGGCGGCCTCTCCGATCTCTCACGCGAACCTGCATCATGCTTGTAGTTACTTGCCTTGCCATCTTCTTGTCCACGAGCGCCAGTGCCGGCGAGCCGGCTACCATCGTCTTCGCGCTCGACTTTCCAAAATCAGACCCGGCGCACTACTCGATTTCGGTCGCCTCCGATGGACATGCCAAGTATGAATGTGTGGCGAAGGCCGACCCCAATGCCGAGGAACAACCCTACACATCCGAATTCGATTTCTCGCCCGCAAGTCGCGCGCGGATCTTTGACCTGGCAGCCCAGGCCCACTATTTTTCCGGTAAGGTCGACTCCGGGAACCGCAAGCTTGCGTTCACTGGTGCGAAAAAACTGGTCTACCGGGACGGCCAGCACACGTACACTGCGGACTACAACTACTCTGACGTGCCCGCCGTGCAACAGTTAACGGTACTTTTCCAAAATGTCGCGGCGACGCTCGAATACGGACGGCGGATTGCCTACTATCACCGTTACCAGAAGTTGGCCCTGGATGACGAGTTGAAGCGTATGGAGGCGCAGGCGAGGAGCAATGAACTCAGTGAACTGCAGGCCGTACAACCGGTCTTGCAGGAGATCTTTGACGATACCTCGGTCATCAACGTAGTGCGGGCGCGGGCAAAACGGCTGGTCGAAATGGGCCAGGCCGCGAACTCAAACCAGCGTTAGCTGCGCTCACCAGCACGCCTGCGCCGCTTGGGGCCGGATTTTACAACTCCCAAGTCCAAACCGTGGTGTGGCCTGCGCGCTTCTTGCGCTGCCCGCTCTGGCTGATTCGCAAGCTCGCATCGTTCGCTTGAGTGACGTTCAGGGTTCTGTGCAGATCGACAAGAACACGGGCATGGGATTCGAGAGCGCCTTCCTCAACCTCCCCATCACGCAAGGCGTACAGGTACAGACGCGCAATAATGGGCGCGCCGAGATTGAGTTTGAAGATGGCAGCACGCTCCGCCTCACTCCCAACAGCAAAGTGGAATTCAGCACCCTGGGCTTGAATGACTCCGGCAAACGTATCTCGGTGGTCAATCTCGTCGAAGGCATGGCCTACGTCAACTGGCTCGGCAAGAGCAGTGACGATTTCACCCTGAACTTTTCCCGTGAGACGGTTGCGCTTTTCCGTCCCGCACACTTCCGTGTCGAAACCTCTCCAGCCGTATCCAAGTTCGCAGTGTTCAAGGGTGACGTGGAGATCGCGGGTCCGTCGGGCAAGGTGATCGTCGGCAAAAAGAAGATGGTTACCGTCGATGCCGGCGACGACGACAAATACTCGCTGGCGAAAATCGAAGCAGGTCCGCTCGACAGCTGGGACAAGGATGCAGTTGAATATCACCAGCAATATGCCCGCAACAACTCTTCGCCCTACGGATACGGATTCAGTGACCTGAACTATTACGGCGGCTTTCAGAATGTCGCGGGCTATGGCACGCTCTGGCAGCCCTACTTCACCGGCGTAGGCTGGAGCCCGTTCGCAGACGGCGCATGGTCGTGGTATCCCGGCTTCGGTTACATGTTTGTGTCATCGTACCCATGGGGATGGCTCCCGTATCGCTACGGAAGCTGGATGTGCGTACCGGGATTCGGCTGGATGTGGCAGCCCGGCGCATGGAATTCTTGGACTACGGTGCCTCGCTACATCGGAACCACACCAGCTGTCTTCCATCCTCCGGTGAGGCCAACCGGCACTGTTGGCACTGTCGTTGTCGGAAGAGGAGGCGCCGCGGTTTCGGCTATGCCACCGACACGTCTAATCGTGAACAGCGGATCAGCAGGCATGGGCATTCCACGCGGCTCGATGTCGAACTTGGTCCACCTGAACACTCAAGTGGCTAAGACTGGCTCGGCTGAGGTGCGGCCCGCGCCGCAATTTGGCGCGACGACCAGAAGCTCAGTGAGCACTGCTCCCAGCGCTTCTCACTCGAATATGGGCACCTTCAGTCCGGGTAGAAGTGTGAGCAGCGCACCGGCCGCGCACTCCTCAAGTGGTGGTGGCCACCACAACTAGCGCTCAACCAGCAGCAACAAATTAGGGCGGCCCTCAAGGCCGCCTATTTTTGTGCCCAAGGCCATCCTTGACCGTCACGCTTCCGCACACAACTTGCAATCCTGCTTAAGTGGTCGACGCGCAGCAAATACAGCAAGAACCGGATACGACCTCCCGGTGCTCGTCGCCTAACCTGCCATGGTCCCTGATCGGACAATTACAGGAGCGTCGCCATGCCACAAAGTGAAGGGAGCCAGGAGTTGCGCGAGGAAATCCTTCAGTTGCTCCGCGCGCAGATGCAAGCACTGGAACAGCCGTCACGATTGAGTGATGTGGAACTGTCGGCTTGCTATCGGAGGCAGGAGAAAGTAGGCGAGTTGCGCGATCTGCTTCTTATCGCGTTGAATCCGCAGGCAGTGCGTGCACCAGATTCTGGCGACGTGTCTTGTGCGCCCATCCCACCCGCCAGGAGCAGTGGCTCGGCAAGTCAGGCTGCGGTCGGCATGTAAGCACACAAGCAATCAAGCAACAGGCGGAAACCCGCCAACAAATTGACTACTCTTGTTTGGAGGACAATAAGTGAACCGTGGATTTCGACCCCTTACTTCGTGGTTGCTGACTGTCGCACTCGCCGCGCCAGCGGCTCTGCTCGCCCAGCCCACACCGTTCAATTTAAGTCAGGAGCAGGAAGAGCATCATGACCGGGATGATCGCGACCGGAATCAGCGTTACTACGATCGCGACCACCGTGACTACCACAACTGGGACGATCGCGAGGATCGTGCCTATCGTCGTTGGCTGGAAGAACGGCACGAGGCCTATCGCGAGTACGGCAGGCTGAAACGCCGCGAGCAGAGGGACTACTGGAATTGGCGCCACAACCACGAGGAGCACGAAGAGCACGAACACCAATAAAATGGAATCGCACGGTTGGCAGAAGGCCGCCCAGAGGCAGCCTTTTTTCTTTATCGGACAACTACTCCTGCGTATCCCACCACCGTGTTGCGGTCTCCGGATACGTCTCCGGAAGTCGCGTACTTCACCAGTTCTGCGGACTTGGCCCCAAGTCTCCTGGCAGCCGTGAGCATGGCCACTGCTGGCCCGAAGCCGCACATGCTGATGTCCTGCTGCGTCACCACGTCATAGAGTCCCCGGGGATCCAGCACCAGGATTCGCTCAATGGCACGGTGATCCTTCGCACGCGTTACTGTGTCCGACTCGTAATGATTCATATCACTCGAAGCGACGATGAGCACGGCCTGTTTCTGCGCTGCGATTACGTCGGCAATGGCGTTGCCGAGTTGTTCAAGGGTCTCAAACTGTCTGGTTCCAAGCGCGATCGGCACGAAGCGTAAATCAGCTTGACGCAACTGCAGGAACGGCAGCTCGACCTCCGCCCCATGCTCGGCACGGTGCGCAGCCGAGTCTTCCTGCAGGGAAGGGAAGCGTTGCTTCAGGTTCGCGGCCAGTGCAGTATCAATCGGCACGTTACCCAGCGGTGTTTCCCACTCGCCTTCACTCATGATGGAAAGCGCAGGGCCCATGCCGGTATGGTTAGGGCACAGTACAATACAGCACTGTGGGACTTCCGTCCGCGCGAATACCGCTCCTGCCACGTGGCCGGAATACATGTACCCGGCGTGCGGAGCGATGCAGCCTAAAGCCTGGATCGGGCCTGTGGACTGGGCATCCCCAAGGTAGGAGCCAGCTTCGTCGCGCAGGCTCGCGCCATCATGCGGATAAAACCGTCCGGCTACTGCGGGATGGCGAACCATTGTAGCCATGGCCCCTCCTGTTCGCGAGCGGGACCCACCAAATAAATCCTACGCGGTAAGGCTCGGGATTCGCATCTCCGGCCCCGAACCCCCGACCGGAAAGCCCGACCCGAAACCCCGGCCCGAAGCTCCGGTCCGTACCCCCGACCGGAAGCCCCAACCCGAAACCCCGGCCCGAAACTCCGGATTCGTATCAGGGCACGACTTCAGTCGTGCCGCCCGTTGCTGAAAATGCTTTCGGCTTCAGCCGCTGGAAGTTAAATTTCCTTGACGCCACACGGTGCTCAGCTTCGTGAGAGCCCCTTTTCCTAAGAGCCCTCTCCCGACCTGCGCAATGCGCGGAACAGAGCCGCGCTCTGTTCCAGGCTCAACGTTTCGGCGCGAGCCGTAGCCTTTACCTTCGACTCCGCCAAGGCCCGCCGCAACTCACTCTCTGGATACTTCAGCTTCAGATTATTCCACAGCGTCTTCCGTTTTTGGCCAAACGAAAGCCGCAGGAAGTCTATGAATCCGTCCCCCACGACCCCTAGCTTCTCCTGCTGCGGTTCCAACCTCAACCGCAGTACGGTGGAATGAACCTTCGGTGGGGGCGCAAACGCTCCAGGAGGCAGCGTGAACAACTTCTCCACTCTCGCATAAAGCTGCGCGGTGGCGGAGAGCATTCCATAGTCGCGGCCTCCGGGCTCCGCTGCAATCCGGTCTGCGACCTCGCGTTGCACCATGATCACTATGCTCTCAAAGTATTTTGAGAACTCAAACAGCCGCAGCAAAATGTCGGAAGTAATGTAGTAAGGAAGATTGCCGACAACTCTAACAGGCTCAGGCCTGAGCTCAATACCCGGACGTCCGAGACCCGGCTTCGGTCCAAACAACGAATCGAAGTCGACAGCGAGAATATCCGCCTCGATGATTTCCACATTGCGCACCATGCCGAACTTCAATCGCAGTTGGGCCGCCAGCACGCGATCCAGTTCCACAGCGATCAGCCGGCGCGCACTTTTCGCCAGCAGTGAAGTAATGATCCCGCGGCCTGGTCCGATTTCGAGCACGGTGCTTTGCGAGCTGTCACCCACGGCATCGGCAATGCGTGCCGCATACTCCTCGCTGGCAAGGAAGTGCTGGCCCAGTTTGGGTTTCATCTGAGGCCGACGCGCAGCAACTACCTTCGGCACATTGACCCTCTTTTCCTCGGAAGAATAGACTGGCTTGTTTGGACGGATGCCAGTTTGGACGGACGCCAGAAACTCTCCGCCCTCGGGCCCGAAACCATATCCATAATAGCGCGCGCCCGTAGAAAGAGCGTACCCTCACTCCGGAGGTCCTTGCTCCCATGCACATCGCTTTCGTTGCTTCCGAATGCGTCCCTTTCTCCAAGACCGGCGGACTGGCTGATGTAGTGGGCGCCTTGCCTCGCGCGCTAGTTTCTCTCGGACATCAGGTGACCGTCTACTTGCCGCGTTACCGCCAGACCAGACTCACCGAGCCCGCGACCGTGGTCCGGAGCATCACGATCCCATTTGACGACAAGTATCGTTTCGCGTCGATCGTTGCCGGAGGCAGCCAGGCCGGAGTTCGCTTCTATTTTGTCGAGTATCCGGAGTTTTTTGATCGCGATGCGCTCTATGGCACTCCGGCGGGCGACTATCCCGACAATGCCGAGCGCTTCGCCCTTTTCTCCCGCGCCGTCCTGGAAGCCTCGAAGATTCTGGGCGTGCCCCACGTTTTCCATTGTCACGACTGGCAGTCAGCTCTGGTGCCGGTTCTGCTGGGTACGGTATATGCCGAAGATCCCGCATTCCGCGACGTGCGTACGGTCTTCACCATCCACAACATGGGCTATCAGGGATTGTTTCCTCCCGACATTCTGCCACTGTTGATGTTGCCCTGGGACCTGTTCACCATGTCGAAGATGGAATTCTTCGGCCAGGTAAACTTCCTCAAGGGTGCATTGACCTACTCCGATTACATCACCACAGTGAGCAGGAAATACAGCCAGGAGATTCAAACTGCCGAATACGGCTTTGGCCTCGAAGGCGTGCTGCGCGGCCGCTCCTCAACCGTAACCGGCATCCTTAACGGTGTGGACTACGATGAGTGGAGTCCCCAGACCGACAAGTTCATCGTAGCGAAGTTCTCTCCTCAGGATCTTTCGGGCAAGGCAAAGTGCAAGCAGGACCTGCTATCCGCCTTCGGGATGCCCGCGGCCGACTCGAAACTTCCCGTAATCGGCATCGTGTCGCGTTTTGCCGCGCAGAAGGGGTTCGATCTCATCTCGCAAGTCGCGGACCGGCTGGCCCGCGAAGAAATGATTGTCGTCGCCCTTGGCGCCGGCGACAAGCCTTACGAAGAAATGTTCCTCCGCCTGAACAAGCAGTTTCCTAACAAGATTGCGGTCAAGGTTGCCTACGACAATGCTATCGCCCACAAGATCGAGGCCGGTTCCGACATGTTCCTAATGCCGTCAAGATACGAGCCTTGCGGCCTGAACCAGATTTACAGCCTCAAATACGGCACAGTCCCGATCGTTCGCGCTACCGGAGGCCTGGACGACACCATCGAGCCTTGGGACGCGCGCACCGGCAAGGGCACAGGCTTCAAATTCACCGAATACAACGGCGAGTCCCTGCTGCTCACCATCAAACAAGCTCTGCAGTCCTACCGCGACCAGACTTCCTGGCAGGTTCTCATGCGTAACGGAATGAACAAGGATTTTTCCTGGAACGCCTCCGCCCGCGAGTACGGCAAAGTCTACGATCGCGTCCGCCAGTTGCGGGGCGCCACCCCGGCGGCGCCGGACAAGGTGTTGGTCTAGAGCCGCCACAGCTCATGTGGGGACAGCCGCCTCGGCTGTCCAGCCGAGCGCAGCGAGGCTATCCTTCGGCGATGAATGCAGCTCGGTTCTTCCCGCTGCTACAATCCGCTGAGCATGGCCGTCGCCTCCCACATGTCGGCTCTCGCCCGCACCATCTTCCACGTCGACATGGATGCCTTCTTTGTCTCCGTAGAAGAGCTCTACGATCCCAGTCTGAAAGGCAAAGCCGTAGTAGTCGGAGGCCAGCGCGACGAGCGCGGCGTCGTGTCCGCAGCATCCTACGAAGCGCGTAAGTTCGGCGTCCACTCGGCCATGCCCCTTCGCACCGCAGCTAAAATGTGCCCGCAAGCCATCTTCGTCGATGGACATCCTGAGCGTTACCGCGAGTACTCCGAGAAGGTCTACAAAGTTCTGACTACATTTTCACCGCAGGTGGAAATGGCTTCGGTCGACGAGGCCTATCTCGACATGACTGGAACCGCACGCCTGCACGGCCCGCCGCTAAAAGCCGCCCACTCGCTGCACCAGCGTATGAAGGCAGAGACGCGCCTGAACTGCTCCGTAGGAATCGGTAGCTCCCGCCTGATTGCCAAAGTTTCCTCGGCGCAAGCCAAGCCCAACGGCGTTCTCTGGATCATCCCCGGCGAAGAGCCCAAGTTTCTGGCTCCGCTCGACGTGCGGGCAATTCCCGGCGTCGGCAAGGTCATGGAGAGCAATCTCCACGCGCTCGGAATCAAGAAGGTTGGTGATCTCGCGCGCCTGGAAGAATCCGAACTCGAAACCCGCTTCGGCAAGTGGGGACTCGCGCTCGCCGGCAAGGCGCGTGGCGAAGATGCTGGTGGATGGTTCGACAACGAAGTTGGCGCCGACACCGAGGCGAAATCCATCAGCCACGAGCACACCTATAACGACGACACAGCGGACCCCTCTCAGATCGAATCCACGCTCATGCGCCTGTCCGAGATGGTTGGACGCCGCTTGCGCGAGGCCAACTTCTACGCCCGCACCATTCAGCTCAAGTTGCGCTACAAAGACTTCACTACGCTGACGCGTGCCCACACTCTCCCGTCCCCGACGCAACTCGATACGGAAATCTTCGAGCAGGTCCGCACTCTGTTCCGCAAAAACTGGAAGAAGGGAGCGCACGTTCGACTCCTCGGAGTGCATGCCTCGTCATTCACGGCTGAGGCGGATCAGATCAATTTGCTCGAAGGCGGACGTCAACAGCGCTGGAAGGATGCGCTGGCAGCGGCGGACCGCTTGCGTGACAAGTTCGGTGAATCGAGCGTAAAGCTGGCTACAGGCATGCGGGGAACGTTCCGCGAGCGGACGCACGAAAATCCTGCAGGTCTGCCGGGAAAGAGCAAGCCCGACCCAGACTAAACGGCATTGAAGGCTGCTGAAAAACGACGGCCGTTCTTCACTGCTTGGCAGTCTGCTCGAGATCGTTCTTTAGCAGGTTGATTTCTACGCGCGTACGGCTTGTGCCCTTGGCCGCCGGAGCGTTGCCCATCCCAATCGCGTAGATGCGGTAGGCCGGAATCTGATGATTCAGCACCAGGTAACGGACCACGGAGTCTGCCATCTTCCGGGAGCTGGCAATCGCGGCGTGGCCCTGACCCGAAGAAAAGCCCTGCACTTCGATGATGTAACCGCGCTGATTCTTCACCTGCGCGGCGATCTCGTCGAGCGCGTCCTTGGCCTGCTTGCTCAACACCGTCTGGCCGGGGCGGAACCGAATCTCGGTTTGCGCCCCGGACTTGTACTGATCGATATGCCCGACCATGGTCTCGACACCAGCGACATGGGTGTCAAGGCCGCTCGCCGTCTGATGGGCCATCTCAGCCTTGTTGGAAGCCTCGAGCGCATGCTGATCGGCCATGTTGGCCTTGTCGGAGGCCAGCTGAATGCCTTGCTGGGCACGGCTATCCACGTCCCTGATCATCTTCCGGTCCGACACGGTCAGCTCATCGAGTTCGTTGACCCGGTCCTGGATGGGCTGAACATGCCGCCGGACGTACGCCTTGCTGGCAAACGGGTGAAAGATCAGCGAGGCCACTCCAGGCTCATCCCCGTCCCAGAAGTCCTGACGCGGCGGAGGCTGCAACCGTTCTCGGTTGCTGTCGGTCGCGGACTGTGAAGCGGGAGCAGTTTGATCCGCGGATGCTGTCGGCTGCGCGCTCGAATTTGAGTTCGTTTGCTGCGCGAACGCCGGAAGCGAAAGTCCTGTCGACAAAAGCAGCGTCATGAATATGCGATTCTTCATATCATCTTCCTTCCGAGTGGGAAGCCTGAAGGGCTCCACCTGATGGCCAGCGCTGGCGGCACCTGGCTATGCCTTACTAGTTACGATCCAGTTACGATGCCGGCCTTCCGGAAACCTAGTCTTCAGTACAGCAATGACATTGTAGCGCCGAAGCGGGAGATGCCGGTCAAGAAATTCGGTTGCGCAGGGTTGTTCTGGACGAATTGTCGTCAGGGCGGAAGGTCTGAGACTGAGCAATGGAGCCGGAGTACTCTTGGAACATCGCCATTACAGTCCACGACCCGGGTTGTGAGTGCAGTGGCCTGTTGTATACAGTTAGCGGTCGCGGTTGCTCGGGTGTTGAAAAGAGTGCACAATTTCGACTTAGCGGCTGAGGGACAAGTCCCTCCTCTTTGCGCCGGAGGAGTTTTCGACCATGCAAGGAAATTGGCTACTAGCGTTCGTCGCGTGTGTAACTTCCTTTGCGACGGCTCAGAATGCTGGACGCATTACGGGAACCGTGTTGAATGAGGACGGTCAAGTCGCGGACAACGCAACAATATGCATGTCCGTGGCGTCTGGAAGCAGTACTTCGATCAACTGCAGCATATTCACGGACAATAGTGGACAGTTTCAAATCGATAAGGTGAAATTCGGAAGCTATGGACTGTTCGCATCAATGAGGCGGAAGGGTATTCGATCCAAAACCAGAGTCCCGGAGAGAAGGTCACACTTACAGCGGCGAATTCGTCACCGAATGTAACCGTTCGACTGCGACCTAGAGGAAGTGTCCTGCTCGGGACCGTCAGAGACAAACTCAGCGGGAATCCCGTGAAAGGCGTCATGGTCACATATCTAGACGTAGATGGCAAAACTTCTGGCTCTGCCCCCTTGCCCAGCGATGGTGAGTTTCGTGTCACGCTGCCGACAAATTGCGATCTGGTCGTTGTGGTTTTTGCAAAAGGATACAAAGGTTGGATCTACACTGATTCGTCAAATCCATTACGTCCCGTATTGCGACTTGGCTCTGGTGAACGGAAGGCAGTCGATATTGAGCTAGAGCCGAGCGGTCAACGGTAGCGTTGTTGGCCCGTTCCTGGCATCGTTGGCGTTAATCGCCATATCACTCGTTGACGGGTCAATAAGCGCAAAGGCCTG
>WNFI01407990.1_pt1 | contig 35466 bp, 27 predicted proteins | sample 5400471 | NCBI WGS metagenome assembly WNFI01 (sample SAMN13153348, study PRJNA577476) | soil metagenome | isolation source: 100 cm saprolite on Douglas fir-dominated hillslope | place: USA:California | collected 2013-09-17 | reverse complement strand
TGGGTCCGTCCCCAATTTGTATGCGTTACTTTCTCCGCAGAACGAGCGGCCCGACACATTCTGGACAGGAAGCAAGCAGTTCGATCCCGTGAAAGTCGGCCACGATATCTCCGAACTGAAGGGTGCCTACCTATACGATGTGACGAAGCCGGGTAATAGCAATCATGGCCATGAGTTTAAAGACGGGCCTCGAGGAAACGGCGTGATCGGTGCAGCACTTTCTCCGGACGATCGCTGGGCCATCATCGAATATCTGAAATCACTCAAGGCTTGGGAAGAGGCAAAGTGAATTCCAAACACGTTGTGCTTAGCTTAGCTGCCGCTCTGCTTTTTGGGAGCGGTTGCAACGATACGCCTGCACCCGCACCTGCCGCGGCCCCCGTAACTAGTGCGTATGACTCCTATCTCAAAGCGAACGCCACAGGATACGCATGGTTCGCCGGCGCGTCCGACGGGTACGCAGGCGTGCCACTGATTCTGATGCGCTCCTTGTCGGACTTGGCGCCCGACATTTGGGGCAAACCAGAAGAGCAGTTCTCCCGCTTCGGACTATTCCCCAACCCAGGCAAGCCGCTGCCGCTGGGATTGTCTTGGGACTCGATGGATACGGAAAATCCTCCACAACAATTGCATCCGGATGCTGTGTTCTTGCGGGAGCGTGACACTCTGTGTGCGAATTCTGTGCCAGATTTGATCTCTCGAAATTAGCGCGATGACGGCCGATAAGCCGTCAATTCCACGATCGACTCATGAACGACTGCATTCTCGACGAGGCAGTGTGCGAGGAGCGTGAGTGTTTTCGCGAGACTCACTTGCGTTACGATAGTGGCAGACGCACGGGACTTAAAAGTCGATAGATGTGCTCTACTATTAATGGACATAGCCGAGTAAGCCGCGCGCGGGCGTGGCGGAATGGCATACGCAGCGGACTTAAGGAAAACTTGAGTGCTCGCCGGGGAAACCGGCGATGCAGAACTGCTCAAATTCTGGGAAACCTTAAACGGCAATCCCGAGCCAAGCCCGGAGAGACACGAGCCGGGAAGGTGTAGAAACTAGATGGGCAGCACCTAAGCCCCGGATCTTGCTGGAGAGGGTGAAGGGATAGTCCAGACCGCAAACCCGGCGTGAGCCCTCCAAGGGTGTCACGTTCGGGCGGCGAAAGCCGTAGACGGTATGAAAATCCGCAGTGCTTCAACGGCCCATGAGGATTCAACTCCCTCCGCCCGCACCACGTTTCGCTCAGGCAGTGACCTACCCAGCACTCATCTTGCAGGCTCCCCGGACGTTCGAATGTTCTAACTGTAGCTCAGGCACTCGGACTCGGAAACCACCATCTGCCACATGAAGACAACCAGCGGAAAACAGAACGGCCGCGCGTGCGCAGCGCCCATCTCTGGCCGCGCCGGCTGGACGCCGCGCATTCAGACTTACCCAGGGAGGGAAGTTCCCAATCCGCTCGTCATCGACATCAGCAAGGGCGAGACAGACATCAACGTTGTGCTCAAACACATCTTGGCGCTCACCAAATGATGGAACGGAGGAGTTTCTGGACGAACTGAGGGTCTTGTCAGCAAATCCGGAAAGCCGTTCCATTCTTCAACAGGCAATCGCCAAACCACAAACCCAGTTCGTCTTTTCAACCCTGCTTCTGCTCCCCCTTGTGATCATCCTTCGTCGGCACGTGATCTGGCCCACCTAGCCCGAAGGCCATGGTACCCGAACAGGAGTTTTTGGGGAGAGCGTGAAGCTGGCGGGAGTGGGCGAAGCAGGCTTCAGATGGAGTGACCCGAAACCATGAACAAGGCGGCAGGGGCTGCCGCCACAAAGCGGAGGGGACTGCTGTGTACGAAAAACGTCGTTCTTGATGCTCGTTGTTAAGTGCCCATGAACTGGGTGAGTCCTTTGCGCACGACCGCGATCGCCTTGGTTCTGGAATCCTGCCTGCCCTGCAGGTCTTTCAGTCGTGCCTCTGACGATTTGACGATCGCAGGCAGATTGACCCTGAGATTCGGATTGTTGGCGGCGGCAGCCTTGACCTGTTTCGTCTTCGTCAATGTGAGAGTCGCGTTCGTCGCGTCGTTTGCCTGGGCGTCTATCTCGGAGAGTCGGCTGTCAAGGTTCGCCAGAAGTTGCTGCGCCCGTGCTGCCCCAAATGCGCGGACCATGTTCGCTGGCGCCGGACTCTGATCCGGCTGCACCGCGGGAGCATCGAACGGAACCACAAGCACTGAGCCGATGGGCACCTGGCTGATGTCCTTGAGCTGCGGATTCGCTCGCAGCAGCGCATCGCTCGCTTGCTTGATCGCCGCTTGGGAACCGGAACCCCGCAGCTGAAACAGCCGCGCCGCCAATTCCGTTACGTTTTTCTCTCCTTTATAGATAGCGAAACTCATTTTGCGCTCCATTCTCACGGTAGGGTGACATTGAGGGGACCCCATGGGACTGTTGGGAGTGTCACTCCATTGACGGTGATCGTTCCTGAGGTCACATTACCCAAAATTGTGATCGGTCCGGAAGTCGTATTGTTGGTTGTGGTAAAGGGTCCATTTAAGTCGAGCGCCCCTCTCTCGCCGGGGCCCTTTGCGTAGTTGTTGGAAGCGATGATGGCCTGTGCGGTGATTTGTGCGATGGGCAGTGAGACTCCTGTTTGGGAAGGTGGATTATCCAGAAGGCATTGATTCTCGCTGAAAATGCACGAACTGGGACTCAGATTCTGTTGTTTTGCGGCGCCGATGAACACGACCGATCCTATTCCGAACGACTCGAACAGATTGCCTCGCACGCTCACGTCGTTCAGGCAGAACACGATGCCGAGAGCAACCGACTCCGACGAGTTGCCTGCGGCTGGCGGAACCAAGGCGCGCCGAATTTCGTTATTGACTATATTCACGCGGCCGGAAACGAATTCTGCGATTACGCCCCCGACCAATGGTGTTACGTTGCTTGGTCCTATGTTCTGAATCCGATTGCCGCCAATGTGCACACCGGCCAGTAATCCGCCTAAGATCGCAACTCGACCTCCACTCACGTTGGAATCCATCCCCAAGTTCTCGATGGCATTTCCGCTCAGGTTGAGGTTCGTGACAGCCCACACCTGAACACCCACCATGAATGGCTGATCTGGATCCGTGGGGTCTTGGGTATTGCCGACGAAAGACAGCGAATTATCCGTGATGTTCAGATCCACTGCCACAGTCGTGTTGGTCATGACGATGCCGCCCTTGCCGAGACCGAGCAACTGATTCTTGGCAATGATGGTTTCCAACAGCACAGCATTCTCGGTAATTAGGATGCCGGTCCCCCCAAGGCCGCTGATCCGGTTCCCGATAATCTGTGTTCCGTAATAGGGGACCGATGCCAGTTCGATGGCCACGCTCTTCACAGTTGTGTTGATCCCGGAAATCTCATTATTGAGAATGCGCGTCTGAGAGATTGTGCTGAAGATCGCTGCGCCACCTGTCTGCTCCCCAGCGATGACGATGGTATTGTCTGCAATGGTTAGATCCAGGCCGAATCCGGAAAAGGCGACGCCAATTGGGCTTTGGATAAAGTTCTCGCTGACTCTTACACCGAGGGAAAATGCGTTGGCCGGCGTTACCAGTTCAATGCCGCCCCGAATGCAGGCCATCTGATTGCTCAGAATGGCAAGAAACGCAAGGAACCGCTGCTTGTCACGGTTGAGTGTTGGTGCTATTGCAAAGTCAACATTGCTGAAGAGATTGCCACTGATGCCGGAGTCCAGCACCGTGCCGCCAAGCGCGATGGCTGGTGCCAGAGTGCTTCCGCTGGGGAACCCGAGAAATGAGCAATGCTGAACGGTGGCGAACGCCGAGTCTTGTATGACGATACCGGGCAGGGCCTGGGCTGCGGGCACCGCTTGTGACAATGCGACGAAGCCCAGATCCTCGACGGTGATGTCCACCGAGTTTTCAATCTGCATGAGCGGGTCACCTCCATGCAGATTTGGACCCGGTGTCAGAAATGCCAGGCCGTGCCCCACAATCTGGATCGCAGCCGCTTGATTGATCGCGATAAGGTCGTTGATGAAGTAAAGTCCGGGGCTGAGGCAGATTTTGCCCCCTCCTTTTGCAATCGTGTCCGTGACCGCTTGGTTGATCGTTGCGGTTCCACCGTTGTGGCCCTCGGGTGTAACGCAAACCGTGCAATCGCAACCTTCACCGGTTCCAAACGATGGTGGCCAGAACAGACGGCAGTTCGCAAAAGTGCCGCCAGTGGCTGTCCAGGTCACGAATCCGAGACGAGCATAGTGATGCACGATGCCGAGGGGCGGTGCTTTCTGCAGAGTATCCACGCTCCCGTCTGCCGTGCGCGCCGCGAAGACCCAGTAGTCGCCAACCTGCAGCGTCTTGCCGACCGGATCGTCGCTGAAAGAAACCTGAATTCCGTCTTCGATATCAAGAGGTCCAGCGGCCACGTCAATCAATCCGCTGGTTGGGTTCACATCGCTCCCTGCGCCAGTAAATTTCTGGTCCCATCGGCGCACGCGCGTGTGCCGCTGAAGATTCGCAGGATCAAACATGCCAGCCGGAATCGGCGGGCTCACTGTAATGGTGCGGTTCGCTTCGTCGGGTGGACCCACGATCTTGGTAAGAAATCCGGCCAAGCCGCCGAGTTCCAGGTTTTCATCCAGAATCTCAACCCAATCATCGGCTTTGAATCGCAGAACGCGATCACGGCCAAGACTTTTAAGCTTGACCAGCGAGTTTGGACCGCCGGGCGCTGAAATTGAATCCACCGAGGAAACGACGGATGCATTGTCGCGCGACCACTTGAACCGGGCCGGGTTCACGCCGCCGACCGTGCCCGCCGCGTGCACTTCCACGCGATACAAACGGTTCTCCAGTCCGCGATAGCCACCCGTCGGTGAGAGCACGCAAGGATCGGGACTCGGCGCGGGCGCGACCGTGGAAGTTGTCAGCCGGCCAGCGGACGGAGCACTCAGGCCGGGAATGTCGTCTCCGCAAGCATGACTGCCGACTCCGGGCAGCACCTTGACCTGCCAAACGGTTTGCACGCGAGTCGTCGTGTCGGGCCCGCCCAGCGCCTTCTCGCGGATCGAAGGGTCTTCAAAGACCGTGACTTCGCGATGCCACACATCGAGATAGATCAGGTCCGTGGCGCCAGCCCCAGAAGGCAAAGGCGCGGGAACGGGATAGTAAGGCTGTTGATTAAACGGAACGGGAGCCGTGCCCATCAACTCGCCGAGCGAGTCATCGTACTTGGAGGGAGGCAGACCGTGGCATTCCGCCAGTAGGCCGTCCACATACATGCGCCCAATGCCGATCGTAAACTGGCCCGGCCCGGTGGGCCTGATGTTAAAAGCGTCGGATGTGGACATGGGCACGATGGCTCGGCCGATGATGTCAATCGTCTCGGCGCGCCAGCGGCGGTCGCTGATTTCCGCAGACTCGTTCCAATCAGCATCCAGGTCCACGCGGCCCTGTTGCTTGAAGACTTCTGAGAAATTCTTGGTTGGATCAAAGCTCCAACGTGTGTAGTCGCCGCTCATGAACAGTCCCTCCTGGGGCTAAGTCACGTAGATCAAACCGGGCTCCAGCCCGAACGGGAGATACTCCTGTAAACGCACACGCAGGCTGATTACGCGCTGCGGTTGCTTCAGAAAACAGAATGCGCCCATTTCCGAACCGTCTTCCGCGCCGGTCTGAATCTGTTTGGGGCACGAAACCAGAAGCTGGCCATAGCCGGGAAGGCCATAGTGAATGTCGGTGAAGGAAGGAAGTAGCCAACTGCGAACGTCGTCGCGGATCGCATCGCGATCCATCGCAGAGAGCGTGGTCCCCGCCGCGGCCGCGGCCCGCTCGGCAGCTTCTGTTTCCTGAGTGATTTCAAAATCGGGCTGGCAGCGGAAGCGGCGCGGAGTTTCCGAACCTTCAGGAACAAAGCTGAAGCGGATGCAACCCTGTTGCCGGCGTTTGGAAATTACACGCACGTTGAATATCACTTCTGATGCATTGAGTTCCTGCACGTGGACTTCGCCAAAAACGGTTGTGCGAACTAGGCTCGTCGGTGGACCGGGAACGTCGCCGCCATCGTCTGCCGCAATGGCCGGTCGGGCTGTATCCAGGGCCAACTCCCGGAGTGTGGTGGTATCCGGTGGCGCGGTGCTGAAAGTGATTGGGCCTCCGCCATCGCCGGGCACGATCACGAGTTGATTGTCAGAATCGGCCACCATTGCGCCAGTGAATCCTGCGCCGGTACCGGCTGCGCGAATCGCCGTCTGAAGTTGAGTAGCTGCTTGGGTCAACGACGTTGGCACACCGGGAAAAGTAGCTACCTTAGGACCGTCAGTCCCCGACATCACCGTGACTGCAGGAGTGGCCGCCGTAAGGGAAGGGAAAGGAGCCGGAGTTCCGCTGACCACGGCGGAACTTTGGCGCGATGATGCCGGGTCCAATCGCAGTTCGGTGGCGGTGGAATCCGATCCCGCATCCTCGACTACCACTTGCTCATCGCCGCCAGGCAGAACCAGCAACCGGTCGGCGACAGCCACGACACGCGTCTCAGTAAATAGCACCGTGTAGTGCGCCAAGCGAATTGCCGCCTGTAACTTGTCGCGTGCGTCCGTCAGATTTGCGGGGACGCCAGCGAAAAGCGCGAGATAAGGGCCCTCATCTCCGATTATCACGCTCACGCTTGGCGTTGCCGAGGTGAGCGCCGGGAACGGGGAGAGGCTGCCCGATATCAGAGCCGGAAGAAAAGCAGCTTGAGCCGCCGAGCCCGCGGAATCAACAATGCTATCGCGAACGATCAGCGCGACCACATTCTCTGGCAAGAGAAGATGACCCGTGATGCTGTGATCAATCACCAATTGCAGGTTGTCGGAGGGTGGATCCACAACAACGCTGGCAATTCCTGGCTGCAGTGGCTGGCCCTGTTCATCGAGGCCCAGACCCGGAACCAGCGTGCAGTGCGCAATCTCAAGTAGTCGCAAATCGCCTTGCACGTGCAGTTGCCCGGCAGCAAGCAAACCGTTGACGACAACTTCCTCGCCGCCAGTGCCGCCAGTGATCGTGACATTGCCAATCAGCGTTGGGCGCAGCAGATTGCCCGCCTGAATGACCAGAGTGGGGCTTGGTTTACCCGGCGGTACAACCAGTGGAAGGGCGATGTTGACGTTCTCTTCATAAGTCCGGTTGTCTTCAATTTGAATCACCGCATGAGGATTGGCAGTGGGATTCCAGCTCGTGAGCGCTTGTCCGATCGTATTGATGCCCACCGACGGTACTCGAATCAAAATGCCAATCGAAGTTGGGTTTGCCACGCTGGCCGGAATTGCCGGGCCGGGATCGCCCGCAATTAACTGCCTTGACGTACGGTCATAGGGCCCGCCGCCCATGTCACCGCTAAACCCGTATGTATAAGAGGCAGTGATTCCGCTTCGTGGAGATTCGCCCGGGGCGAAAGCGATGCGGCCCAGCGCGACATCAATCGCGACTTTGCCGCTGGCGGGTGGCGTCCAGTTACTGAGATCGCCGCACACGATGCTGCTCAAAGGAATCAAATTCGCCGGCAGCGCCGACGTTGCGCGATAGATCGCCATGCTGGGCACCGGAAGCGCGTCGTTCATGTAGTAGTCGCCTGGTCGAAAATAGAAAGCGATTTTTCGGATTGGATTCTCGACCTGGGTTTCGATCACTTGCAGTGTATCTTCGACAACAGGTTCGGGATTGGTAAACAGTGGCGCTGGGTTTCCGATCGGACTGAAGTAGAATCCGTCCCTGTAGGTTGCGGATCTTCGCGGCGTGACTGCCTGGATGAAGAAGCTTTGCAGTCTCCAGAGAAAAAATCCGATCTTTTGAATGTTGTACCAGCCGGTCATCTGGCATATGGGCCGCACGTCCACGGTGTGCGTTGTCGTGTCGAACGGTCCGTTGATGCGATCCAGTGCGTCAAGATCGCGCAACAGAACGGTGCCCACTCGATCCACCGCGTAGGCGTCATGCGTATCTGTGACTGCATCTTCATGAAACCGGAGATGATTTAGATTCTGTGTCCAACCGAGTTCCTCAAAGAAGGCCACCGCATGCGCATCCCATCCCGTTACGTCCCGGGCCAGCTGTTCGAGCATGGTGAGCGTGCCCTTGCGGCGGCGGTAGTAAATAGTCCGGGCAACATCGGCTCGCCGGCGCGCGATTCCTTCGGGGATAGGATTATTTCCAACCAGATCTCCGATGTAGGGAATGACCCAGTTGGCGCACGTCTCAATAAAAATGTCGTCCCACAAGCCATCAACGTCGGCTTTTAGCAACTGCGCCTGGGGGCTGATCAAGCCCATGAACGCACGCAGGGGGTACCCGCGCTCCGCGTCGCGGATCCGGTAGATTGCGGGAAGTAGAGAATAAAGGTCGAGTGAATTGGTTGTGCTCACGATTGCACCTGTGCCACGCTGATCAGCGCGTCGGTCGCGGCATTTTCAAGGGTGGCCAGTTCGTCGTCGTTAATGCGGAGATACACCTGCACCGGGTCAGTGGTCTCGCCATGACTCAGCGCATCGGCTGCGTACTTGTAACCAAAAGAGATGACGTCTGCGCCGGCCACGCCGTCCACCGACTGCAAAACGGTATAGACGGCGCTGAGGTGCAGAGGTTGGCCGAACTCCTGGGTATCAAAGGAAAAGTAAGCCGCGATAGCGGCATTGGCATTAGCCAGCACGACGTCAGGAATATGGTCAGCATTTACAAAAATCAGCGCGGTGAGCTTGATTGCAATGGGCGAGTAGGTTCGAACAACAAGTGCTCGATTGGGATCGCGGCGGGTGTCGAGATCGGCGACCAGTTCGGTATAAGTGCTCCCGATGATGGCTGCTCCGCTCGGTCCGGCCATCGTTAAATAAACAATTTGTTCCTCGCCGCTCCACTCCCAGGAAACGTGGGCCTTGGCAACTCCAGCAAACTCCCGCGCGGCATCCTCGAAATCTTCAAGAGAAACGATCCGCCCAAAGGTCCGAACTGTGTTGGGCGTGTTTGCACGGGTCTGGGTGAGCGATTCCGGTTCAGCGCCGCCGGTGGCTGGTCCAGGATTGCTGGCCTTTTTTAGGCCAACGGGGCGGGTAAGCAAGGTCCGCAGCGCGCCGACCGTGACATTGCCGGCCAGGCCAATTCCCTGGCGATAGGTTCCGGTAACGTTGGCCCGTCCCGCCGGCAAGCGCCTTCCGGTGACACCGTCGCCGAACTGTACGCTCATGCCTTTGGCGTCGGAAGTAGTTACAAAGATGCGCTCGTCACTGCTGTGGCCGTAGAAGTCTTCCGCTTCCTTCCAAATGACGCCGGCAATCTGAATCTGCAGGGTGTCTGCGACGCCGCGCGGTGCGCCCGCCTGATGGACGAACGTGACTGGCGACTTCTGCAACCGAAACGTCTGGAAAGCGGAAGAGGCGTCACCATCTCCAAGCACCTCGCCGGCGATTGTTTGTCCGTGGGTCGCGTGACAGACGTTGCCCAGCAGAATGGCAGTTTCTGTATTGAGGGTACGACCCAGGTCAGGCGTGAACGAGATTTGCCAATGGTCCGGCAGACCGTCGCCATTTGTGTCCACGCCCACGGCGGCTTGCACCTGCACGGATTGTGGGGAGGCGGCGGCATCGTCGAGAATGATTGTGCGTTTCGCATCGAGTCCCGGTATCTGCGCCAACGGAACATACACATTGCTCCCGCTGATTGAGTCGCCGCAACGGAACGGCGAGAAGGCAAGAAGTTGGCTGACTTCAAAGATCGTAACGCGGCCCCGATCCGAGACCGTCCACATCGGAACATCAAGCGAATCCCAGGTTGACCAGCCATTGTTGGGGGCGGTCTGCCAGATATGCCATAGTGCTTGGTCCATGCCGCGCGCGGAAATCTCGAGGCGTCCGTCCTGGTTTTCGCTCGTGGCGAGCATGTCAATTACTCCACCGAGCGTGGCCCACCCACTCCAACCATTGTTGGGAGCGGTCTGCCAGATGTGCCACAAGGCGAGGTCGGTGCCGCGCGCAAAGATTTCCAGGCGCCCGTCCTGATTCGAAGCGACAGTGAGCAGGTCAATGATTCCGCCGAGTGAAGCCCAGCCGCTCCAGCCATTGTTGGGGGCGGTCTGCCAGATGTGCCACAGACCACGGTCCAGACCGCGGGCAAAGACTTCGAGGCGGCCATCCTGATTGGCACCGGCGGTGAGCAGATCAATGATTCCGCCGAGTGAAGCCCAGCCGCTCCAGCCATTGTTGGGGGCGGTCTGCCAGATGTGCCACACGCCGCGGTCCATCCCACGCGCGAAGATTTCGAGGCGCCCGTCCTGATTCGAAGCAACAGTGAGCAGGTCAATCACGCCGCCGAGTGAAGCCCAGCCGCTCCAGCCGTTGTTGGGGGCGACCTGCCAGATGTGCCAAAGAGCGTGATCAGCCAGGCCGCGGACAAAAACTTCCAGCCGTCCATCCTGATTGGAACCCACTGCAAGCAGATCAATCTGGCCGAGGAGTGAAGACCAGCGGCTCCATCCGCCGCTGGGCGTCGTCTGCCAGATATGCCAGAGGGCGTTGTCGGCTCCGCGGGCAAACACTTCGAGGCGCCCGTCTTGATTGCGGCCAACATCCAACAGATCAATCTGTCCTCCCAACGATTGCCACCGACTCCAGCTGCCACCGGCGCCAATCTGATGACGCGTCCACAGAGCGCCATCGTCGCCGATCGCGAATGCATTGAGTTGACCCAGTGCATCCAACTTCACTACCGGTGTTGCGGCGACTCCCAGCCCTAGGGTCAACCACGTGACGGTGCCGTTCAGAGGGCCGTACTCCGCATGTTCGGCGGATGCATTGGTCACGGTCGCCAATCGTGCAAAAGAGTCGGCCGGATTCGTTGTGGATCCGGACTGCGCGATCAAGACTTTGCTGCCAGGTTTTATGTCGTTGTAGCGTGCGTCCAGCGTGAGCCGGTTTTGCGGAGGAGGCGCCAGAATGCCGCCGCTGTAGGGCGCAAACTCGAGATCAAGACGAACGCCGCCTGGAGCCCCTGAATCCGGTACAGCTTTCACATAGCTGCTTGGCGCATTGAAGCCGAACAGACGGAACTCGCGTCCGTAAATGGCAGTCTGCGTCGTGAATTGCTGGAAGTCCGGCGACTGCACAGCGGGAGTCCACGCGACCAGTTGCTGTGTGTTATGAATCGAAAGTCCACTGACTTCCTTGAGTTCTGCGCGCAACGGATTGAACATTGCCAACTTCGTTCGCGGAGCCAGGGCCTTAGGATCTGAGAGCAATACCGCCTGTAAATTTCCCAAGGCAAACGGCGCATAAATCACGGGCTGCGGAAAAATCTGCAACTGATTCAAGGCGGCGTCTGCGCTGATGCTTTCGACAGTTTCAAACTTCTGTGGCTTTTCGTTCTGCCCAGGTACGCTTTGCACCAGCAATCCGACCGGAATATTCAGTTGCTTTCCGTCTTCGAGGATGAAGGCGAGATCGGCCTCGGCGGCAGCACCGGGTGCGGGCTTATATCCCAGCAATGCGGCCAGACTTGCGACCGACTCCTGAAATACCGCGGTGCGCAAGAACGCTTCGTTGGCGATGCGTTCCTGGTAGAACGTCAGAATGTCGCCCACATACGCCCACATCGCGAGCACAGCCATGCCGAAATCATCCGTGGACCGCGTAAGAAACCGGTCGCGCAGTTCGGGAGTACGCGCAATCTGCTCGCTCATCGCCAGCAGAAAGCTGGCGTAGGTTCCCATGCGATATTGAATCGTGGTGAGTCCAGGGCGATTTTCTATGCCTTGCGGAGTTGGAGAAACATCGTCCTCGCAGCATCCGCACGTGCTTACGGCCTGGATTTCGTCCGCGCTCATTTTCCACCGCCCATGTTCAAAGCGAGCACACCGTTCTCAGGAAAATTGGGATCGTTGTCGAGCCGCGCCACTTCGAGACGGTCCATGGCGATGTAGCCCTGTTCCAGTTCATGCTGCGCGACCTCGCGGCATCGCTGGAATCGGGTTACAGACGCGGACTCCACGCCCTCCACTGCCATCACCGCGGCGTAGAGCTGGCTCAGATAGAGCGGCTGCCCGAAAGAAAAGTGATCGGGATGAAAGAAGCCGGTTGTGCCGTCGGACAGCGCGCGGTTGCTCAATGCCAGCAGGAGCGCCTGCTCGACATCTCCGCGGAAGTGATACGGTGCAACGCAAATGTCAATGGCGATATCGAGAGCGACATAGACCGGAGCGTTGATTTCAAGGTCGTAGCCTGCCTGAGTAAAGGATGTGACCCAGTCGCGCACCCTCTGTGCCAAGTCGGGTGAAACATCGTTCCTGCCAACGGGATCAATCGTGATGAAAACCGTGTACCAGCTGCCCGTCCAGCGGAAAGTGGCGACGGCCTGCGAAACCTCCGGCCACAACTCCGCTGCGTGGGCGTAGTCGTCTTCCGTGACGGCGCGATGTTGCGAGGCACGGAAGGCAGCGGGCGCCAGCAGTTTCACTTGCTCGATCGTCTCCGCGTCCGTGCCTCCCCACGCAGCCAGCGGGTTTCGTATTGCGAGCAGGGAAGGGAAGCTCAGAGCGGTGCCCGGATTGATTATGTGGACCAGGCTGTCTGCACCGGCATTGCCCGCCGTGCCTGCTCCGATGCGGTACTGAATAAATATGTGCGAGCCGGCGGGCGGGTCGAGGCCATATTGGCCATCGCCAAAGCGCAGCAGCGCGCCGCCGTCATTTTCTGTTTCTACCGCAAATACACGATCCAATGCATGGCTACTGAGAAGGTCAAGAACTGGCTGCCAATTTGGCAGGACCTGCGTGTCAGTATGCACGTCCAGTTCCGCCACCTGCGGCTTGGCCGTGTGCGGATCGGTCTGCATGATGCTGGCCGCCGTGGTTTCTGAGTCAGCTGACTTGCTGTAAGGGATGCGCCAGCTCAAGGGTGCCTGCTGCAAACGGAAACGAAATGCCCTGGGACCAACAATAATTCCAGGCACGCTTGGGTCTGCTGGGTCACCTGGAAACCATTCGCTCACCGTCTGACCGTGATCGGCCAGCACGAGATTGCCACGGGCCAGCGAACCTCCATTTACTACGCTGTTATCGGGAAGCCGCACGGAAAGGCACAGGGGAAAGGTAAGCGCGTCTTCGCGCGCCCAAGTCACAAGCGTCAGCGGAATGGGAGGGCCGGAAGTGAGCGGATCACTGGCACTCTGTACGTCGGTGAGCCGCACAACCTGGCGATGGGCTGGATTGGCATCCGCTGGCAGTCCGGTGACGGGCCCCAGAACTTCTTCGAAAAGAAGAAAGTCGCCGGGTCGCAATCGCCACGGTTCTAATCCTGACGTCGAAGACAAATCTCCCTGCAAATACACAGACGTGATCCCGCGAGGAAGACAGCATTGCGCATTGCCCCAGGTGTAAATGGAAATGGCATTGAGCTGATCGCTAAAATCCGCGGCGGTCATCGCCTCAAACACAGTGTTGGTGGCGGCAAGAGCTGCATCCGCATCGGAGGCTGTAAACACTGGGCCAAACGGCGGCAGCTTTCCGTGGATTGGAACACCGATCTTCGCTAGTATTTGTGTGCCCGCCGGAATCGAACCTGTCGTTCCGCTTTTGAGATGAAAGTGAATGAACGCCCGCGCACTGGCGCCTTCATTCATCTGGTAGTCCACCAGACGGGCCAGCCGGCGAACAGATATCCTTTGCCGGGCGGTGCCAAGGTAGAGCTCGTTGCTGACGGCGTCCTGGTAATAGCTGATCTGGTCGCCTGCGCACGCCAGCAACTCCACCAGGGCCATGCCGATGTCGGCTTCATGCCGTTCCGTCCATGACGGCTTGAGTGTCGGAATCAGATCAAGCAAAGCCTGGCGAAAGCTGGCATAGTCCTTCGCCATGTAGTCAATGTTGGGCTGCTGGAAAATAACAGGCGGGCAGACGATGGCGGCGCGGCAGTCGAAATGCGTCGGGCAGCCGGCTTTGAAATTGAATTGCACTTGCGAGTAGAAGATGTCAACAACGGGGTCCGTGATGGTCAGGGCGTAGTCGGAGAAATCACCGGGTTCGCTCACCCGCACTTCAATGTGATCGGATGCGAAGCTGACACTGCGCACTTGGATGTTCTGGATGCGCACGCCGCCGGAAATCGCTATTTCCTGGGGAGCCGTCGCCAGTTTGTTCATCAGCAGAATCAGGTTGGCCTGGCCGACGACATTCGCGGGGTCTTTCGCGATAAAGAACACCTGCAGCACGCGTTCGTTGTCCTCCGCAGGCGACGTGACGATCTCGACGTAGTCAATGCCGTTGATCTGCTGATCTTTTTCGATCTGCACGCGCCGCAGGGCGTCGTCGCAAACGGTGCTCTGAAACGGTGTCATGCTTGAAATCCTGTCGCTGAAATCACTGTCCACCCCTGGGTGAAACAAACTGTGTCTGAACCTGCTGTCCCGTGTCCCGGCGGACGTACACGAGGTTGATCTCCAGGCGCTCTTCGTCGTTGGTTACATCCAGTTGCTGCACCGCAATGACATCCCCGAGCCACTGCTGCAATGCGCCCTGAATCAGAAGCTGAGTGGCGGCGGCGAGTGCTTCGCTGTTCGGGCGAAACACCATCTGTAGCAACCCGCAGCCGAAGTCCGGCAGATCTACACGCTCCCCCGGATTTGTAAACAGCAACTGGTAGATCATGTCGCGAACATGATCATCCGGATCCGTACTGGCAACGCGGCCGCTGCCGTCAAGATCGAAAGGAAAATCCAGATATGTGCTCATCGAGAAAACTCAGGGATGAACCGAGATGGCGTTAACGCCGCCCGTGGAGATGAGCGGACCGTCGCTGACTTGCACGCGAAAAGCCTCAGGGTTGTTTGCGAGATGCTGAATCACCCCGCGCGCAATCGCCAGGAACATAATCCGCATATCCTGGGCGCTGCTGCCCGAAGGAAGCGGCTGCGTGATGCCGGCAGCCAAGCGCATCGCGGCAAAGGCGATTTCGATTTCTTTGGCCATGTTGTCGGAAGAATCGAAATCTCCAAGCGTCCCGCCGTAGAGTTCGGTGCCCATTGCTTGCTCCTTAACCGGTTTTGACTTGCACGGAAAGCAGGTCCGGTGTAGCCGGCGGAAACTGCGGCACCGGCACCATTGGTGTTACAGGAAGGATGGCAGCGGCCAGTTCGCCGGGGTGCATGTGAGTGTTGAACATGAGAACTAGCTGATTGAGATACTCGAGCAGGTCGTCGCCAAACACGAGAGGGTGCGGCGCGCCGTCCACAAGTTCAATCTGCGCGGCATTCACCACTACCTTGAGCGAAGCATTGACATTGATCTGATTCTGGCCGACATCAATCTTCACCAGGTTCGTCCCGCTCTGATCGCTGATCGCGATGGTGTTCGCGGCGTCGTTCAGGACAACCATTAATCCGGCCTCACTGCGCAGAATCGAATAGTCAGGCGTTGCCGAGTTGCCATCCTGATCTGCGGGCAATTGACCGTCCGCCCACCAGCATCCCGTCCAGATCGGCCGCGAGACATCGCCGGCTTCGAACTCAATCCAAACTCCAGCACCAGGCGGAGGCACCCGGAAGAACCCGCTGCCTTTGCCGGCATACGGCAGACTGGGTAATGCCCATCCGGTTTCTACATCCTGCAGAAGTTCCGGAACCCTGACGCGAATCCGGCCCAGGTTTTTGGGGTCCTGATTGTCGGTTACAGTGCCCCGATACTTGCCGTAGTGCCGTTCAAGCGTTGCCGAAGAAATTGGTTGAGGTGAGGCTGCCATGTTGCTCAGTGCAAACCGTTTGCGCTACGAAGGGAGAGCGCCATCCTGCACAAAAGTGTCCTGATGGGTAAGTCCGGCGGCGTTGCGCCGCAGACTGAAATGTTGGGTGTATCCGTCGCCGCTGAAGGAGTGCAGCACACTCTCCACGTAGTAGGTGCCGCTGAATTGCTGTCCTGCGCCGCGCACCATGATCGGCCGCTTGGCGCGCACCACGTCTCCGTACGCCACGGTGTTGACATCCCCTTCGGCCGTGATAGCCCAGGACGACCGATCCACGACGGCTTGCGCCGCTGTTTGGAGTTCTCCCGTTTGAGCAAGCCCTGTACCGCTAAGCAAAACTTTCCTTGCGTCGTCGGTCGAAACCGTTGACGTGTTGCCGAGTGCTTTGTCGCCGAGGCTGTCGGAATTTCCGGTCTGCTGCTCTTTGGAGTGAACGTCAACGTTGCCGGCTTGCACCGTGGATGGTTTCAGCATGTCAAATCGCGCCTTGAACGAATTTACGTTGGTGGCATCGCCCATGTTTACCGAAAGCACACCCTGAGGAGGCTGCTGCAGCTTAGGCTTGTGAAAGTGGCCCTCGACCTTGCCAGACTCAGGATTCAATTCGACATAACATTCGTATCCGTTACGCTGTGCCAATGCCTGCAGAAACTGTATGTCTGTGCCGCGCTGCATTTCCGTGTGGTCAAGTTCGTCGCGGCTCGGCTGGGTAGGATCAACTACTGTGTCGAACTTGTAATCGCCGAAGATCTCCTCGGCGATATCGCTATCCGCCATATTGGGCCAGGGCCGTACCTGCTCTTTCAAGTTCATCTTGACGGTGGGTTCCATGGCGACAACGTTCAAAACGGATTGTCCGGGCTGGTTGGCAAAGTCGGCATTGGTTTCGATTACGTAGGCTTCAATAAGCGGCTCGGTTTTTCCGCTCCCTACGTTGACCTCGATTCGCAGTTTCGTAAGCCGCCGAAAAGTATTTTGGTCCACTACATTCCATGAACCGCAGCCATCACGAATACTGATGGCGACACTCAGGCGCACCATGTCGGCCATATCCGAGTGATCTTCGACTTCAAGTTGCTGGATCACACCGATCAGCTCCGGGGGCGCGGGGCTGTCATTTATATACAAGGTGTAGGCAATCTGGCCCATTTCAGCCTTCCGAAGGCGGAATCTCTAAAACTTCTCCCACGCTCATCAGATCGTCAGGCCACATGGCCAGATTGGCGTCGCAGATACGCCAGAATCTCTGCGCATCGCGGAAAGAAAGGTTGGCAATCTGGTCGAGGCGATCACCTTGCCTTACGCTGTACCCGACAACTCCCACGGTATCGGGAATGAAACGAATTTTCTTGTAGTTAAGTACCCGGCCTTTTGCATCGGTGATCTGGGCGGTATCAACTTTTTCGTAGCGGCTGCCTTTGAAGAACATCGTCTCACTCTCCGAGCGAACTCACAGTGGCAAGAGTCCGAGAAAACGGCTGATGTCGCCCAGTGGCTGATATTTGCCCGCCAGCATCTCTTTCTGTCGCTGGTAAGCAAGGAAAGCCATATATCCGACGGTCCCTTGTTTCAGTTCCATATAGGTCAGAACGCGCATGCCCAGATCAACTTTTGCCTGAATGGGATTGAGGTTGGGATCAAACGCCTGTTCCGTGATGGTAAAGCCGGTCAGCAGAATGGGTATCACGCGTGACTTGCCCCACGCCAGCAATACCAGAGGTACATCCGCCGGACAGACCTGCACCTGACCCTGCTGCGCGAGGTCCAGCATTTTTTGTGCTTTCTCCGTAGTCGGATAAAGCAGCATCTCCAGTGTAGCCAGCACGGGGTGCAATCCGTTTTCAACCGTAACCTGGTTTTGTGCAGGTTCGGCCAGTTGATCCGCGGCGTCCAGCTCGACGGAAATGTTAATGGTCTCTACCGGCGGCCCTTCCACGCGCAGAACATCTTCGCGCGCCGCGCCTACGTTGCTGGGATCGCGCGGAGCCGCGCGCATCGCCAGACTCCGGCTCATCTGCTCAGGGTTGTACTGAAAGATGATGACCCGCGGCTGCGGCCCCGGATTCTGTGAGGGATAGACCACCAGACCGCCTTTTAACAATTTTGGACTGCGTGGAGATTCAGAAGCCATGTATGTGTTTTCTGGCGGTGCAAGATGCGCGTCGGTCCGTCTGTAGTCTTACTCCCCGCAACCCTTCACCAATTCACTGGACAGATGCTTCCCAACTTCGGGTAGTGATTTGATGGGATCTGGGGTGGAAGTGAAGTGTTTGCAGTCCTTATCAAAACTGCCGGTGAGGCCAGCCGTGTGCCAGCCTTTGGTGTCGCGGCCAATTGTCTTGTCAACAAGACAGTTCGCTACTTTGGTCCACTGCGAAGGATCTATCCCGACGGCGTCCTTGAGACGAACAAGAACTTGTTGGCGGCATTCTGTGGCATTGGCTGCAGAGAATCCCGCTCCAAGGTCCTCGCAGGCTTTGCTGTATTTCTGATACGAAAGATTGAAAGCTAGGCGGACATCCTCACAATGCTCGCGTTCACCTTGCTTGATTCGCTCTGCCATAGGGCCCGTGATCTTAAGAATGTGGTCCAGCTTGCCCTTGCAGGTGCCGCTTTTGTCCACCGCAGGGCCGAACACGTAGGTCCCCTCTTTGGTAAAGACAAAGGGTTTGAAGCTTAGTTTCGCTTTGGACACCTTAACGCTGCATTTTCCCTTTGTGAATTGAGGATTCCAATCGAATTCGATGTGTGGTTGGGTTAACCCAAGCGCTACATTGTCTTTGTCGAATGCCCTTACCTTGTCGTATGTCTCGGGTGAAGGAGTGCAATCGGATTCCTCCGCTTTCGGCTTCTCTTTATTGGGAGCGCGCTGGAGGCGATCACGGGGGATGAAAGATCCAGCTCGTTGCCTCACGTGCGCAAGCTCATGTGCCAGAAGCCTGCGGCCGGCCCCTTCTTTTGGCGAGTATCGGCCTGACGCAAACACGATGTGGTCTGTAACCGTGTATGCCAGTGCGTTCATTGCTGTAGCCGAATCCGCCGCCGTCGCATCAGTGTGCACGCGGACGTTGCTGAAGTCGGCGCCAAAACGCGGCTCCATGAAGCTGCGTGTAGCCCGATCCAATGGTTGACCTGGAGAGCGCAGCACTTCGTTAACTACTTGCGGAGCGGCTTGGCTTTGCGCGTCGACCGGTGACATGCGTTGCATTGTTTTTGCCTTGGGCTTGCACTCTTCGCAATCGCGCTGCACGGCACCTATTCCGGTGAGAAGCGGAGCGTGTGCGATTGTCGCAGTGCTGCGCATGCGCATGACTGCATCCGCCACACGGTCCGCTTCTTGCTTGCAGATATCGCTCGGCGGATTGATGGTCACTTTTTGTTGCAGCACTCCGTTAAACGCGCGGCTTTGCAGGGCCTGGTTGCTCATACGTGGACGAACCCCTGCGACATGGGGACCTGCGGAAGAAAAGGGCGCGGCAACCACCGTCGGTTGCGGCTTGCGGTCAACTCGAAGAATGCATGGATGATTCATGCCGCTCGTTCCCCCTTGCCGGCAGTTGTCGTCGGCGCGGGAGGCATTGATGAGAAGTGTTCAGAACGGGCAGTCTGGCAGATCGGGGGGTGCGGTATTGCAGGCCACCAGTTGCCCGGTCCTCATTCGGCGCAGGTAGAAATCTGCGTCTGCACAGCAGCGACTGGATACCGCATTGCATTGATTAAAAGACTGAACGCTTTGTCCGCAAGCAACGGATACCCCGAACGCGTTGCATTCGGACCAGGGTCCAGCGCCCGACGTCACCCAACTGTTCCACTGGATCTGTACCGTCCGCCGGTCGGCTCCGGCCGCCACTGCCGCCGCGGCCGCCCGACAGCAGGGCCCGAGGTCAGCCTGATGGCGCTCTTCATGAAACTGTGTGCAGTCGCGGGTGCAAGTGTGGTTGTCATTAAACTTGATTTCATATTCCCCTGTATCAATGTTGCATGCAGATCCGGCATTCGGAGCTTCGAAAGTGCCTACGACATCGCCAATTTGACGGGAGTAGTCAATGGCATCTGGATCCGTCCACTCGTACGTTGTCGCCTTCGGCCTGCCGGGTGCAGCGTCGGTCGATCCCGACCGCCTTGCTACATCTGCGGCGTTCATCCAGCGTATTGCGGCTTGATTTCCAACGCCACGCTGCAGTGCGGGCAGTCTGGATTCCCCGGCAGCGAGGGGCGCGCGGAGAATTTGAGGCCGTGTCAACTTGCAACTGCAAGGCTGATTGGTTGCCCGGCTCCCTTTCGGATAGTGCATGGCGTCCCGCCCCTTCGGAACTGCTAAACAAAGTCACTCTATCACGGTTCTTGCGTGTTACAGCTGATGCCAGGGACGCTTTGGCGGATTATCTATGTCGACGATGACACTCTCAGAACTTGGTCCGGGTATACCGGGGGCCGAGTCCTTCGTGTCCCTGCGGAAGAAGGCGTCACATCCAAAAGGGTTGTTGTTAAAATCCGGTGGCAGAGGAGGCCGGTCTTCTGGCGGTTGGGGACGAAGGTTATGGTTTCCACTCACATCTCGTTTGATCCTGGATGGATCGTCGGCTTCGAGAAAGGCCTTCTCGTAAACCACGGTGTAAGCTAGCTTAAGGTATTGGTCGGTTCCGAGAGCGGCAAGAACGCCGGGTGCCCCCGAGAGGCGATCCAGGAAACTGGCCACCTTCGTGGCACAATCTTGCTGGTCTTTTCCACGAAGATGCGTTCGATCTGAAGTCAAGCGCAGACTGTTTGCCAGATACCGGCTGCCGGTTAAATCGAAGGACCGCTGCGCGTCGTTAAAATGTTCCTGCTCTCCGTCAGCTATCTTCTTGCGGGCTTCAGGCGTGATCACAACTCGAACTTCCTTCTTGTCACCAAATGTGCCCGAACTCGGACACTGCCTGCGGTTATGATCCTGGTTCAGCCAAAAGCGGTCGCCCTCAACGATGAATCCTTCGGCTACAAAAGAGACGATCTGCGGACGCGGAAGGTTCCACTCGACAACGCACTTCTTGCAATCAGAGTCCGGAATATCCTCCGCGGTCACATTCACCAGGGGTACAGGAAGGTCGGGGAAAAGCACGGGCAATATTGGAAGTGTAAAGCCCGCTACGCCCTTCGGCAGCGCCGGCGCGTTCTTACTAATCCGGTCGGTTAATTCCTTGAATTTTGCGGGAAGGTCTCTGCCTTGCACAAACTGTGGTGCGTACGCAGGCGTGGGCGGCAGAGGGTCTTTCTCCTGGGAAATTGTGGGCAAGTCGTCACACTTCTTCACCAACACATCTACGGCGCGGAAGTTAAGATCGTGCTGCGTGTTTTCCACTCCGCCGGCTGCCTGCACAGAACGAATGCCCGGTCCGAGTCCTTTGGCGGTGAGGATCTTTACCGCAGCGTCCGCGCGGTGGCAGGAGAGGCTCTTGTTGAATTCCGGGTCGCCGTCGGCGCTGGCTAATCCGAGGACTTCAATCTCCGAGCCGGGGGGCGTGATTTTAGGGTCGGCGAGCGCGTCGAGCTTTTCTCGTTCTCCGGGTGCGAACTCGTCGCAGTTCACATTGAACAGGAATCGCGAGCCCCTGGGAGCGTCCGACGCGCTCACATTGATAAGATTGCAGCTCGCTGGTACCGGCCCCATCGCTCTCGGACCGCATTTTCGCTGTATTTCTGCCGGGGCTTCCGCGTTCGACTGCTGCACCACATGACTTAACTCGTGTGCCAGAAGCCTGCGGCCCGAATCATTCTCCGGGGAATACTGCGCTGCGCCGAAGACAACATCCTTTCCCACCGTGTACGCCAGCGCATTCACAGCTCTCGCAGATTCTGCCGCTTGGGCTCCGGTATGTACGCGCACCTCGCTGAAGTCGGTTCCAAACCGCGGCTCCAGAAAGTCACGCGTAGTTTGATCCAGAGGTTGTCCCGGAGATCGCAAGGCTTCACTCACAATCGGCGGAGCCTCGGTTTTCGGTGAAGGCGCGGCCGCACTGCGCTGCAATCCCATGGCATTGGATTTGCACTCTTCACACTCGCCGCCTGAGGGTGACGATGCACCGCACGAGCACCGCTGCAAGCCAGGCTTCGAATGCATGGACGCTGTAGCAGTCGAATCCTCGGTCTTCGCGGGAGTGGGCATGCGCATCACTTGATCCGCCACGCGATCCGCTTCCTGTTCGTAGATGTCACCAGGTTCGTTAATGGTGAGCTTTCGCTGAAGTATTCCGCCGGACAAAAGGCTGAGCATGCCCTGATTCCCCCGCCCTGAGTACATACGCGTCGGCAGGTTCTCAGACCGGAGCGGAGCCCTGGCACTCTGCAAATTGGTTGCGGTGCTCAGCGCAGCTTGCGGAAGGGAGGTTTGGATCGCTTTAGGCATTAGTTCGCCTGCACAGGACGCCATCAAACAGCTTCTCATCCAAGTGCGTGTCGAACGGGTGATTCGTCATTGAAACAAACATTACAGCGCGTGTGTGAGTCCGGTATAGGAAAAAACGTTGGTCAATACACCAGGAGTTGGCGGGGGATATCCTGTGGTTCCACGCTGAATGTCTGGAGCGCAGCACCCGGCGGCTCTGGCTGATTCATGGATGAGAACTTCAGCTTCACTGGGTTCAGCACACACACCAGAATCCGAGTTGAAGAAACCCTGGCACAGGTGACTCGCGTGCGCCATATCGGGGCAGAGTGTGCCTGCGCACCAGGTGTTGGGAGGCCCGCATTGAGCAAAACTTGCGGCGCTATCGCACTGAAAGTTGGCAGGGGCAGCGAGCCTTACCAGTATGTTGATGAACCTGCCGAGGACTGTACCCACGTCAGCAGCTACGAGCGTACCGAAGTGCCTTCGGAACGCCCCTGCTTGCGTGGCAGTGGGTGCGCCAAGTCCGACTGCAGTAACCGCCACGATTGCAGCCCGCACCTTTCCCATGGCATGCTTCCGGGCGCGTTCAATACTAGCGTCCTGACTGGGGGTACACCCAGTGAACCGTTGTAAACGCATACGAACCGGTGCTGGCGAGGAGTGTTCGGATATTACCGCTCCCGTGGGTTCGGGGCCGCTGTCACTTTGCTGCATGACGTGCGATAACTCATGCGCAATCAACTTCTGGCCGAAGTGTGTCGTTGGCGCGTACTGACCGGAACGAAAGACGATATCCTTGCCCGCGGTGTATGCCAATGCGTTGACCGCCCGTGCCGATGCGGCGGCGGTGACATCGGTGTGTACTCGAACGTCGCTGAAATCGCGGCCAAACCTGAGTTCCATGAAGCTGCGCGTAGTCCGATCCAGAGGTCGTCCCGCAGAACGCAACACCTCGTGAACGATCGGCGGAGCCTCGGCGCTCGCGGAGGGTCCAGTCGAACTGCGATGCAATTGCATGGCTTTCGCGTTGCACTCTTCACATTCGCCGCCCGAACTCGATGCCGCGCCGCACGAGCAGCGCTGCACACTCGGCCGGAAACTCATGCACGGCGTAGCGGGCAGGCCCTGAATCGTTGCGGCAGCGGGGATGCGCATCACTAGCTCCGACACGTGATCGGCGTCTTGCTCATAGGCGTCGCCAGGTTGGTTGACCGTAAGTTTCTTCTGCAAAACGCCGTCACCAAGAAGTCGCAACATCGCCTGATTGCCATGCCCTTGTTGCATACGCGCTACGGGACTCTCGATGTGGCGCTGCTTGTTAGCGGGAAGCAGGGCAGATCTACGAACCTGCGCGGCCTGCGCGTTTTGACGGCTGACGTTCTGAGCTGTTTGCAGCATCACGGTTCTACTTCTTACTCGAAAGGCCCTGATGAATTCCTCGAGCAATCGCCATCGCCGTTTCGGATTGGGACGTCGCGGCGCCCCGAGGTAGCTGGGTACGCTCGTGTGCAGTCCCGATGTCCCGTGCCGACGGAACTCCACTCGCCACGATCAGTTTTTCCAGGTGCGACTCTACCATACGGCCTAAACGCGCGCCTTGCGCGGCTGTAATGTTCGGATGCTGCACCATCATCTGTCCGATCCTGATGCGAACGTGTTTCATGATTGACCCTGCCTGGGTGCTGGAGCCACGTAGCGCTCGAATTCGCCTTCGACCATCAGTTTGTCAATCTTTGCGTACTCCCGCCGTGCCGCCGTCAACACGTGATGCATATGGATGCGCATGCCCTGGCTTGCTGCCAAGAATGCCGCGCTGAGAGCGATGTTACAGATGCTGCCTCCAGCGATGTCCAGGCGTCCGAGGAAGTCGTAGTCCAAGGACTCTTTTTCGGCCTGAGCAGGGAATGCGCCTTGCCATATCCGAACGCGATCGGCCGCCGAAGGGAAGGGGAAGTCCACAAGAAAACGCAAGCGCCGAAGGAAAGCCTGGTCCAGCAGCGATTTTCGATTCGTTGCAAGTATGGCAAGACCGCGATAGTCTTCCATGCGCTGCAGCAGATAGTTGATCTCAATATTGGCGTAACGGTCGTGGCTGTCGCGCACTTCGCTTCGCTTGCCGAAAAGCGAATCGGCTTCGTCGAAAAACAGAATGGCCCCGCTCTCCTCGGCCGCATCAAAGACGCGCCGCAGGTTCTTTTCCACTTCGCCAATATATTTGCTCATGACGCTGGCGATATCTATGCGGTACAGATCAAGGTCCAGATGATTCGCCAGAACTTCCGCCGCCATGGTCTTGCCCGTGCCGCTCGGGCCCGCAAACAATGCCGCGATGCCCTTGCCTCGATTAAGTTTTGTCCCGAAGCCCCACTCCTCATAAACGCGAGCGCGGTGCTCCACTTGAGATGCGATTTCGCGGATCTGACTCAGTTGCTCTGCCGGAAGAACCAACTCATCAAGCGATCGCCGTGCCTCGATTCTTTCGGCCAGCCCATCCATAGTGCGTGTGGCTTGCGCGCGCGCCGTGAACCAGAGATCCGCTGCCTCCAATACGGGCGCCTCCGGGCTGCGAAGTGAAGCCGCCTCGTGGGCTTCTCGCACAACACGGTGAATCTGCTGCGGGCTGAAATGAAACTGCTGGACTAAGCGTTCGATGAAAGCGCCGGTGACGCCGCTTCCGTTCCGAGCGCCCGATTCCTTGAGATAGGCCGCAAGGTCCGCGTTCCATACGGAAGTTTGCGCAGTCGCTTCACTTCGGCTTATGCGCACGGCGATCGCTCTGCGCTCACACTGCAATGGTTCGCGGCCAGCGACGATGGCGAAGGTATGAACCTGATTCAAATACTCAATTACATTCGCTGCCTCTCCACGGTTGGCAGGATCCGCTTCTGAAAGGTCCAGGTAGTAAGCGCACGGAAGGAGCAGCGACTCGCGTTCAAGAATGCGGTAGTAATTCTGGCGGTCTGCACCCAACGCGAGCAGGCGCGGAAGATCCACTGCATAAAGAGAAACGCCGCATCGCGCGCACAGTTCGCTGGCGATCGCTTTATGCGCCGCCGCCGACGAGCCAGTGAGTTGAATGAGGGGCATGTGCTCCCAATCATTCCAGGTTCGCAGCCGCCGCTCGAGCGGCTCCACGATCGCTTCCTGATCGTCGCCGAGCGCCCCTTGGTTGTGAACACGCCGCACCACAGGCGTGACTTGCTCGTCAAGGTGATTGATCCCCAGAAGATAGTCGGCGATGCGCCGGTTGAGGCGAAGGAGGTCACTGGCGCGATTGGCGCCCGGAGTTGAATCCGCAAGCAGAAGTCCGAACCGGAGCAGAGGAGCGTCGGGAGACAAGTGCCGCCAGAGTGACGCCCGGACCTCTGAACCCTCATCGGGCGAAACCAGAGTCTGCATGGCCAGACCGGCGGTTGCATACTTCTGGGCGGCATCGTCCTGCACATACCCGTACAGACGTTCGAACGCCGCATCCACCGACGGGGCCAGACACAGGAGCAGGACATCGCGCTCGAATTGTCCGAGCTGGAAAAGCCGGCAGAGTATCGCCAGCGCCGGTGGACCGCCAGCGGTCATAGTGTCCTGCGCTTCCCGCTGAACGCGGATGAGCTGCTCTTCGAGGGCCCGCGTAACGGCCTGAGCCGATTCATCCTGCTCGTAGAAGCGAGACTCGCTCTGCGCGGTTGCGGGGTGAAGCAGGCGGTCAGCGTCGGAATCCGTAATCACGACGCCAGGAAAGTTCTGAAACTGTTGTGCCAGATCGCGTTTCCACATGCGACGGAGCCAGAGCACGCGGCGCTGTAGCAGCAGCCGAAGGCGCGAAAACTCCGCGTGCAGATACTCGATATTGGCAGCCTGCCACGTTTGCCCTGTTGCGCTGGCTTGCTCGGCGGTAGCGCTAGCACTCATAGAAGCGTGAAGTCCTTTTCGTCCACGCTCAAAGCCCCATTCACCTGCATTCGGACCGGATAGAGCGGTGGACTCGGCGGCAGTGGCGGAGTGACTTGGGTGACAGCCTTGAGCGAAACGTGCACAGAAGTGCTGGTCGGGCCTGAAATAGTCGAGTGCCAGTCACTGTAAGGGTGGCCCCAGACGAGCCACTTAGCGGACTGATGCCCGCAATACTGGGAACGAGCACGAACACTGACTGATTCGACCCTTGTACCATGGCATCGCTGATGGGAGAGCCTTTGTCCAAGCCGCCTTCAACCCCTTCGCCCGGCCGCTGCACTAATACCTGTACCAATTGCGGTCCGGGCTGCAGTTGGGCATCCGCGGGAATGGGGCGGGGAAGCGGATGGTCAAAATCAGCGGGATACAGCGCGTCGGGAACGGCCAACTGAATATCACCATTAGGTAGAAGTACAACTCCGATCGCATCAAGGGTCCCGATTTGTACCCACGTCTTGGTAGCTTTAAAATTTGTTCCTGTGATCGTGATCGACTGCGTGACCGCGGCCCGCGAATCGCCGATGGGATCGCCGGGCGCAATCGGAGTGCGGTAAATGCTTTCAACGCGTGGGCGCCTGTCGAGTGACAGATGCAAGCGGCGTTTCTGCACTGGCGTGGCAAGCTGTCGCGGCGTCTTGCTTTCAATTTGAATTACTGTCACGTTATAAGCGACGGAACACCGGAAATTGGCAGCCGGTAGTGCGGTCCAGACTTTGGCGAATTCTTCCAGATTGGCCGGTTGCAGCGAAATGCGAACACTCTCAAATTCGTTCAGCAGTTCTGGCGCCGCAAACGACGAATCGCCGGTGATGATGGCAAAGTCGTGCAAAACGCGCATTCCATCGCCCAGCACTTCTTGAGCCTTTAAATCGCGGTCGTCGCCGGTTTCCGAGTCAGGATAACCCGTCATCAGATAGTGCAGGTTCAAGCTTAACGGAGGGTGGCCATAGGATCCGGGATGCCCTTCGCCGGGAATTTCCTGGTTACTCAGGCTCCCGTTTTCCGTGACCATATAAAGATAGAGGTTGATGCGCCTTCCCGTCGCACTGGCCGGTGCAACGTCGGGAGGAAGAAGAGTCACATGGATCGGCTGGGTCTCCATTTCTGCCGTCAGGAGATTCTTCAGCGTTGAACTTACCGCCCGAATTCCTTTATAGCTGCTCATCGTCTGCGCGGCGGCCATGGGCCGGCGGCGTACCGGCGCAATGCTTCGAACTCAGCGAAGCCGTGGGGCCGCGAAACCGGCCTGGGCGCTGGGGGTGAAGGGACATCAAGCCGGACTTCAACTCTTCCGATCCTGACCTCGACCACTGGCTCAACCGCTTCCGTCAATCGAGGTGATTCACCTCGAGCCCGGCCTTCAGCCCCAGTGCGAAAATTTCGTCGTGGGGGCACCGGCGTTGCGGTGATTATTGGAGAATCGTTGACGACGGTCATCGGCGCTTCCATGGCCAAGGCTGGTTCTTCTGTTTCTATGTCTGGCGCAGTCAACGCGCGATCAATGTCATTGCTCCGCGCTGCTACCTGTGTTGGTTGTGAAGAAGTCGAGGGTCGCTCCGAGACTAGAGTTGCTGGGCCAGAGATTAGCGGTGGATGAGTGTCATCCCCAAAGCTGTTTTGAAGCAGGCATGGTGTTGCGGAGTCGTCTTTCTCGCCGGAGGCCGCCGCGACATCCTGAGAAACTACGGGTGACACGCTTTCGGCGCCGCTCGGTGCTCGATGAAGAACAGGCCGAAAGGGAACAGTGCGGCCGCTGGCAGGAAACTGCAACGCAGAGGATGCGAGATCTGGCGCGGGGTTTTCCAACGGTCCTGCCCATAGAAACGACTGCGGCGGCTGCGGACCCTGCCCATGTGTGCGGCCCACAGCCCGTTCGACCATCCGACGCAGGTAGTCACTCACTTGAAAATCCTTCTTCCAGCAATTCCAGGTACAACTTACGTTTGCGGGGCGTCATGCGCAGGATGTCGCGTTCGGTCCAGTGATATGCCAAAGCTAGGCGATGGACGTCATAGAGAAGTTGCTTCTCCCGCGACTCCAATTCACGAAAAAAATAGTCGGCCGAATCAAATGTCGAGGAAAAGTCATGCCCACAAGCCGGACATCCGAGTTGCAAAGCGATCTCCGCTTGCGGATCCAGTTCCGCCATCCGCGCCGAGATTTGCGCTTCCAGTTCCGCTGGCCATGGGCTTGGCGGCGCATTGCCCGCCGCGTTCGATCCCGTCTCTGTGCGCACCCAATCAATGCAGCTTCGCAGCACTGCCGCAGTCGCTTCGTCAGTCCTCTGGTCGGTGTCCACGATTACCGCTTCCAGATCGCACGCGCGCGGGATGCGGAAACGAACCCGCCAGCGAGTTCCGTTTACCTGGAACGCTTCTTCATAAAATGGCTCCGGGTTTTCAGCCTCAGGCAGGACCAACTGATGTGCTTGCAGTTCGAAGTCCATGGATTCCGCGCACCGCGGGCACTGGAGTGTACAAGGGATGCGACCGCCAAAGGTCAATCGCCGAATATGCAACAGAAGAGCCTCGCGATCGCCGAGTGAAAGTTCGCCGGTCCAATCGGGTTCATCCTGCTCAAGGCTCTCCGAGATTGTTACGCAGCGTTCGAGCAGGGCAGAAACTCGGCGTATAGGAAGCGCGTGCTCGGCAAGATTCTCGCTGAGGTCCGGAGCGCCCTCGGGAATCGCTCGCACGCGCACCTGGCGAACGCACCTGCCTTGCTTCCAGCGGCCGTTCGGCAGCGTGACCTCAATCTCCGCTGGTTGTCTCATGACGCCGGAATTGTGAACGTGGGTTCTTTCGGCTCGGCCACGTCAAGATCGCGTTCCCAGCCTTCATTTTCCAGTTTGATGTGCTGGATGGCGACCGCTCCTGCATTGGCGTCGAGATCAGGCAGCGCCTGGTATTCAGAAACCCAGCAGCGGTACACCTTGTAAGAAATCACCTTCTGACCGGCTTCGTTGAAAAGGTCAATGATCATGTCTTTGCGGAAATCGGACAGAGAGACCTCCGCGCCGGGCCCGCTGCCGTAGTCCCAAACCTTGTTAGCCCATTTTTCAAATTCCGTGTCATGGGTCACGCCTCGTTCGAGCGTGATGGCATCGTATTTTGTGCGAGCCGGTGACTTTCGGCTGGTGCTGGGGTCGCCGCCTTCGCGATGCTCCACCACATCGGTGGTGCGCTTCAGGGAGCCGCACTTGCTGACGCCAGCTACGTAGCGGCCGTCCCACTTCACGCGAAACTTGAAGTTCTTGTAAGGGTCGAACCTTTGCGGGTTAACAGTAAATTGCGCCATGCGTTGCCTCTCCTTTATGTGGGAATCTGACCCGCGATCTGCTGGATCTTGAGGATGACGAATTCAGCCGGCTTCAGCGGAGCAAAGCCGACCACAATATTGACAATTCCGTTGTCTATGTCGGTTTGGGTCGTGGTCTCGCTGTCGCACTTTACAAAGTAGGCATCGCGCGGCGACGTGCCCTGAAACGCTCCCTGGCGGAACAAGCTCTGCATGAAAGCGCCAATGTTGAGGCGAATCTGGGCCCAAAGCGGCTCGTCGTTTGGTTCAAATACAACCCACTTCGTGCCGCGATAAAGACTCTCCTCCAGATACAACGTGAAGCGCCGCACCGGAACATACTTCCAATCGGACTCCAACTGATCTGCCCCCTCCAGCGTGCGCGCGCCCCAGCAGACATTTCCAAACACCGGGAAATTCCTGAGGCAGTTGATACCCAAAGGATTGAGCACGCCATTTTCACCATCGGTGAGTGAGTAGTCGAGCTGAGGTACGTTCACCAGATTCGCTTCGGTTCCCGCCGGCGCCTTCCAGACGCCGCGCGTGCTGTCTATGCGGGCGCAGAGTCCCGCGATCGTACCGCTGGCGCCAAAGGAGCGCAGACGGAACGAATTCAGCGGGTCGGGAGTCTGCACGCGAGGGTAGTAGAGCGCCGCGTTGTTATCTCGCAGATTGTTGTTGGCCGCCAGCCAGTTCTTAATCGAAGTGGGCTTGATAAATCCCAGCGGCGTGTCCACGATCAGGAACGCCCTCCGAGTCTCACAATACTGTTCCGCGACCGTGATCACGGCCGCTGCTTGAGTCGGGGTGAGCGGATGATTCGTTCCGCTGATGATTGCAGTGCGCGGTATGCAAAGCAGATTGAACAGATCCACATCCTCGAGTGCAAAGATGGCGCTTTTGGCAGCCAGACTGCCAATCAGGTCAGTGCTATTGGGGGGCATTCCATCAGCGCCCGGAGTAAAGCCCAGCTGGGCGCCCGCGTTCGTCACACCAAGTGTGTATTCCTGAACGTTGGCCGATGCCGCAGCATCCAAGCCCAGCGCGGTTGTGGTGGCGTTTGTATTGAAGGTCACAATATCGGAAGGCGCACCCGGTCCCGCCATGACTCGCAGCTGTTTACCGTTTATGACGTCCACCGCAGTTCCTGAGAACCTGGTGTCTGTCGCTACGGCTCCGCGAATTGCCTCTTCCAGGGCGGGCGCAATTTCATCCAGGGAGTGATTGCCGGCCGCAAGCGTGATGGTAATGGTGTGCGGTCCCGATCCTGTGATTGTCACGTCCACAGTCGGATTGGGCGCAGTAAAGTTGATTGGAGGAGCGAGCGTTGCCGAGTAGGTGCTATTTCCTAATGGTGTCAGGCCTCCGCTCCCTTTCACCCGCACCAAGATGGAGCCAGTGTTATCGTCGTTGACGACGGTTTCGACAAACGTCGGATCGGCGGAGTTTGGCGAGAGGTTGCGGAAAACTTCCTCGTTTACCAGAACCGAGACGCCGCCCTGCTGCTGGAACAGAGAGATTGTGAGATTGAACTGGCCAGCGACCGGAACATTCGTATCCACGAACACCTGCAAGCCGTCGCCCCAAGTGCCTTCATTGATGGCGGTCACCGTGAGTGCGAGGGTCCCGCCCACCTTATCGGCGATGGTCGCAGCTGCAGCCGCTGGCGGTGGCACGATGGGCGGTCCGACCGGGTCCGACGACGCCGTGCGCACGACCCATGCTTCCGATCCGCCATTCAGAAAGAATTGCTGGATGGCATAACTGGCTTCGCTCAGGGAGTTCAGCCCGCCAAAGGCCCGTTCGAAGTCCGCGAAGCTCAGCACCTGGACTGCCTCATTCATGGGACCCATCGTGAAGTAATCCACAAACGCGGCGATAGATGTGGCCACGCCAGTAATGGTGTGCACTCCGCTTGGAATCTCCTGAATGTAAACGCCAGGATAGGTCGGTGTGACAGGCATGATACCTCCTTAGAATTTGATCCACCCACCAACTCGATGGGCCAGACAATTTATCTGCGGCGGACCGCCAAGGTGATGCCGGCCCTGGTGGTTAAGCGGAGCGCAATCGCGGAAAGCCCACGGAAGCCGGCAATTGCGCCAGAGCCCCACGCGACACGGCCGGCGACTTTTGCACAAGTTCCACGCAATCCGCATCCACTTCAACAACGAAAGCGCGAGAAATGGACTCGACGGAAATGACGACCCGGGCGCCGCCGTGCGCACGCAACAGAATCCCTTTCGTGCCAGTTAACAGTCCGGAAGTGATCATCACCTGGTCGCCTTCCGTCAACCGGGGATGCGGCTCGGCGCGTCCATGCAGGGTGGCATTCCGGATCGAGTAGATTTCTTCGTCGGAAATGACGGAAGGCGCGTTCCTCCCCCCGACCAGAGAGACTACATTCGGAATCGTCAGCGCGCTCATGCGATCGAGCAGAGGGATGCGCACAAACACATACCCAGGAAACAGCGGCAGTTGCAGCTTCACGCGCCGGTCCTTCCATTGGTGTATGGCGGAATAGCAGGGAAGCAGATGTTCCACGCCCCGTTCCGACAATCCCTGCGCGACACGCCGTTCCTGGTTGGAACGTACGAAAAGAACGTACCACCGAAGCTCCTGCCAAGTGAGGAACGCTTCGCTGGATGGTTCCACCTGCGGATTTGTTGCGGCTATGCTCATTCGGTTCCAGTTTCGCGCGTAGCTTCGCCCCGTCCCTTACAAGGAATTTGTGACATACCCTCGATGCTGGCGGTGCTTAGCGCTTCTTGCGCGCCGGCTTCTCAGTTTTTTCCAGCAAGCGAATTGCGTCATCAAGTCGGGCCGGATTCAGGCGGAACAAACGTCCTGTGCCCCGGGGATTGAATTCCTGCAGCAACCCCTGCGCAACCAGCCACTCCACCGCGGTCTCTGTCTGGGAAATGCTGTTCTGGATTTGCTCCTCCAGAAGCCGCCAGCGAGCCACGCCTTCAAGAGTGTCTGCCGATTTCGGATTGCGCACAAAATAGCCGAGAACTTGTTTCACAATCGTCGGTTCCGCACCTGGCTCGGGCCATGACAATTCGCAACCTCAGGAGCGACTGTGCAACTCGATTGCCAGTGCAGTTGCTCCTTCCGGTGCCGGAAATAGAAACTTTGCGAACACATGTTGCAGAACGGCGCGAGGGAAGCGGGGCGAAAGCAGCCCTGCATTTCGGCAGTGACAGCCATAGCGCGATTAGGTGCCTAACAACTTACCGGATGAGACGGGGGGCGGGACGGCAACAGCCGGATGCGGGTCAGAAGTTACCCACTTGCCGGCCTGTCTCCGGCGTGATGCCATACTTCTTAATCATCCGGCCAAAGGCGCGGCGTTCCTTGCCTGCCTCACGTGCCGCTTGGGTCACGTTGCCGCTGTGCCGGACGAGAAGTTGCTCTATGAATTCGCGCTCGAATTTCTCGACTACGTTTTTCTTCGCATTGCGGAAATTTACGTTCAGGGAATCGTGCAGCGGCGCATTCTGCTCTTCGTGTCCGAGCAACACATGACAAGCTTGGATCTCGGGCCCAGGGCAATACACACACGCTCGCTGCACTACGTTGAGAAGTTCCCGCACATTTCCCAGCCACGGATGGTTCTCAAGTTTCAGCAGAGCGGACGGTGATATGGTCTTGCGTGCGAATTGTCCTTCGCCGCCTATATGAGCCGCGAAGTGCTGGGCGAGGAGAGACACGTCCCCCAGCCGTTCACGGAGCGGAGGCAGGTCGAGACGGAGAACATTCAGGCGAAAATACAAATCGCTCCGGAACTGTTTCTGGTGTACGCATTCCTCCAGAGACCGGTTTGTAGCGGCAATGATTCGGACATCGGCAGGGGTGAACCGGTCAGCACCTAGGGAGCGGTAGCAGCCCTCCTGCACAAAGCGCAGGAGCTTGGACTGAGTGACCGGGGAGAGTGCGTCTATCTCATCGAGGAATAGCGTTCCGTGCTCGGCCATCCCCGCCAGTCCCTTTTGATCGGCATGCGCGTCGGTGAAGGCTCCGCGGCGGTGCCCGAAGAGTTCGTTTTCGGCCAATGGCTCCGGCAATGTGCTGCAGTCTGCCGGAATGAACGGACCATCGCGGCGGGCGCTGAGGGAGTGGATTGCATGAGCGAACAGTTCTTTCCCCGTGCCGGTTTCGCCGGAAATGAGCACTGGTGCACCGGTAGAAGCGAATAGCCTGACTTTTTCTACTGCCCGCAAGAATGCGGGATGCCGGCCGGCGAGCTGCGCCAGAGACGCTTCATCCGTAAGGTCCTTTTGCAAGTGATCGCGCCAGTTCGGCTGCGGGCCAAGAATTCTTGTCAGGCGGAGCCCGAGCTCCTTTTCGCGAAGCGGCGCGAAAACAAAATCGTGCGCGACCTCGGAGACCAACTGCAGGAGTTCCTCGTTTGCAGATTGTGGTAAGACCGCCAGTACAGGAATCCGGAGAGACTTCTTTCTCAGCCAATGAAAGAATGGAACTGCTTTTTCTGCGTCATTCGCCGTGTGCGCCAGAATCAGATGAGCTGTTGCCGGCACGGTGGACTCGGGCGCGAAGCTTTCCCACTTTCTGATCTCACAGCAGGCATGATCGTTCAAGAAACGCAGACACCCGGGCCCGAGCGATCCCGCCCCTTCCTCGATGACGATCACCCTTGGCGGCATCTACCTTCCTCCTGGGCGGCCGCAAATCAAGCTCGATTGCGGACTCGTGCCTCCTCTAAAGAGCCAGATGGGTGTTGATTAGACGAGACGGCTGAAATTGCCAAGGGGAAGACAGTAAAGCGTTAGCCCCGCAAAGATTGACCAGGGAATCTGAAGTGTCGTGCGCCCCATCCCGGGGTCACCGGGACTATGAGTGATGGAAGCATACACCATGAGGACGCCGAAAGTCACGGGAATGCTTGCGGCCTTGTCATACCACAATAGAAATGTCTCGGTGTTGTCCCACAATAGGAGGAGGAAATACGGAATATTGAATAGGTTGGAGTTGGCGCGAAAGCGCGTCTTGGAGCGGGATTACTCTTGATAACAGAGTTTATCGATAGTAAGTCGCCGATCACATCGAGCCTTGCCGTAGCCGAACCGTTCCCCAAAGACACAATGCCGAAGAGATGAGCAATGTCGGTGCGCACAAACGGGGGACCGAAGCTGATTGTGCCGCTGAGGGGCAAGCCGACGGCCAAGGGGGATGCCAAGAAATCATTAAACCCCATAGTGAGAGCACGCACCGAACTGAGGGCTGAATTGGAGAATCGCGAAGTCCGATAGAGGCTGACTTACACAGAACCTTACACATTTTCACATTTTAGGCAGAATAGTCAATTTATTATCAGTTCCATACTGGCAGACGCACGGGACTTGGATGCGGGCGGCGTCGGCCCGCGCGGATGTCGGCGGCATAGGATTCCGAGACTCCGAGAGGTCGAACATCGTCCACCAGCTGGCCCTAATTTCGTCGGAGCCACTGAGCATAGAGCGAGGGTCAAAGCGCACGCATGTGCCGATGCGGAATGACGGGATGCGTCCCGCCCTAGAACTTCTGGCTTCGCAAGTCGCACGACGTTTGCGACGTGGTCCCTGCGGGCTTGGAGACCTCATATGTGCTATGTATAACTCACCCAGACAAAATGGGCGCTATTTTTGCTTAGAAAGCGGGAATCGAGTTCTGACGATTGATCCCACAGGCGTAAGCAAGGCAGGATTAAAGCCCCGGTATGATTCGTCACCTTCCGGCCACTGCCTGAACCGTTTCGAAAAAATCTGCAAGGTTGCCCAGTCGAAATCCTTGTTGCAATTTTGCATCATTTTCCGACACGATCAGACTGCTGAAACCTCTGATTGGAGGAATGACAAATAAATCTTTTAGGGTACTATTTCCGTCATTAAGGCGTGCCACCAGCGCAATGTGTTTCCGTTCAGCAGGCACAGGCTTCACTAGCCATCGAAGCGAACCGTTGTATCCGAACAAACACCGAGATGCTATTACGCACACGAGCCGACCGGTTCGGAGACGAAGCCGGGTATGGCGTGTTGGACTTATGTCGATTGTCACGCGCCCTCCCGAGAAGGCCGCTATCTGGCTC
>WNFI01274669.1_pt1 | contig 35474 bp, 30 predicted proteins | sample 5400471 | NCBI WGS metagenome assembly WNFI01 (sample SAMN13153348, study PRJNA577476) | soil metagenome | isolation source: 100 cm saprolite on Douglas fir-dominated hillslope | place: USA:California | collected 2013-09-17 | reverse complement strand
AGGCTGGCTGGACGGGGTACGGTGGGATACACGATGGCGTCGAGTTTATACTTGGTGAAGAGAGCCAGGATCGAGGATCTGACAAATGCGAGTCCCTCGTTTTTTGCGGCGAGGTAAACAGGATCGTCGAGGTCGAGAGCGACGGACGCGGAGTATTTCAACGCGAACGCTTTTTCGGGACTGCGATAACCCGTCTTCGGGTCGTTGGCCTTGGCAGCAAGTTCGTCGAGGGTTTTTGGGAACCCAGGTTTGAGCGTTTTCAAATACTCCGCGATCTGGGCCTTGAATTCAGATTGCATGACAACGGCGGAAAGACCCTCTTTGGCTTGGAGCAGAGAGTCTGGATATTTAATCGGGTCGACCACGACTGCGCCGAGTTTTTTCAACGTGGCGATGGCTTCCTCGATGACGCGGTCGGTCTCAGGATCTTTGCCCATGAAATCGCGGGCGACGCCGATGCGGGCGCCTTTGAGGGAACCCACCTTGAGGAATTTAGTATAGTCTTTCTCAAATTTGTTTTCGCTTTTCTTGGTCGCGGCATCCGCGGGATCGACGCCGGTCATGATGCCCAGCGAGACCGCGACGTCGTACACACTGCGAGCCATCGGGCCTCCGGTATCGAAGGTAAGCGCGAGCGGTACGATGCCCGCGCGAGAGAGAAGACCGTGGGTCGGCTTGAGACCTACGATTCCATTGGCCGAACTTGGATTGCGGATCGAACCACCGGTGTCGGTGCCGAGGCCGAATTGAGCGAAGCTCGCGGCAATCGCTGCGCCCGTTCCACTGCTGGACCCGGCCGGACCGCGCTCGAGATCGTGCGGGTTATGCGTCTGGAGTCCCATCGAGCTGAAACCATTGGGGACTCGGCCTGCTTTGAGAATTTCAGGATCGGTCGCGCCGCTCACGCTGCCGCCGCCGCCCGCGAATTCGTGCAAATTGACTTTTGCGATGATGATGGCCCCGGCCTCGCGGAGTTTTTTCACGGTGTACGCGTCGGCTGACGGAATGGAGCCTTCGAGTAGTTGCGAACCCGCCGTCGTGGGCAGATCATAGGTATTGAAGTTATCCTTCAGCACGATAGGAATTCCGTGCAGAGGGCCCCGGACTTTGCCGGCCTTGCGCTCAGCGTCGAGCGCCTTGGCTTCCTCGAGCGCCTTCGGGTTAAGCGTAATGACTGTATTGATTGCCGGCCCTTGTTTGTCGTAAGCAGCGATACGCGCGAGATAGATTTCAGTGAGTTTCTCGGCGGTGAGCGTGCCTTTTTTAAATGCAGCTTGGAGATCGGCGATCGTTGCGTCTTCGATTTTTATTTCGGCGGCGCGAACGGTGGAGACAGATAGAAAACAGAAGATAGATAGCAGAAGACAGAGCGGACGGAGGCGGAGTGATTTCATGATGAGGTTCTGACAGTTGAGTGTTGAAAGTTGAGGGTTGAGAGATCGAGCCTTTGCGGACTTGCTCCCGCAGCCGTGGGACGAGGGTGGGCTTCCGGTTTTTATCGACTCAGTAGGCGACGGTGTCGCCGGGTAGGACGGGAGTTGTTTTGGGGAGACGGCGCGCGGCAACGGCTTGCACGAAATCATAGCCATAACCGAAAAGCTTGGGTTCGCTGAAGGATTGGCCGAGGAAAGAGAGTGTGACCGGAAGACCTTCTTTAGTCATCCCGGCGGGCACGATGAGATCGGGGTAGCCTGTCTCATTGGCAATCGTCACAGCCGAGTCTCCGCTTCCGCCCGCACCAGAGGCCGGAGGCTTGATCAAACTAGCAGGGAGCGGGCCGGTCGGGTAAACGATCGCCTTCGCGGCGAGATAGATGGGATCGTCGAGGTCGAGAGCGGTGGAGGCAGAGTATTTCAGCGCGTAAGCTTTTTCCGGACTGCGATAACCGGTCTTTGGGTCGTTCGCGCGAGCGGCGAGTTCGTCGAGCGTCTTGGGGTATCCCGGCTTGAGTGTTTTCAAGTAGTCGGCGATCTGAGCCTTGAATTCGGCAGTCCTAATCACATTAAAGAGCGCCCGGTTGGATTGGATAACGTAATCGGGGAATTTGACGGGGTCGATGATGACGGCTCCGAGTCTCTTGAGTGTCGCGACAGCCTCTTCGGTGATTCGATCCGTTTCGGCGTCCTTGCCCATGAAGTCACGGCAGACTCCAATCCGCGCGCCTTTCAGCGAACCGACCTTGAGGAATTTCGTGTAGTCCTTCTCGACCTTGCCCTCGCTTTTCTTCGTGACGGGGTCTGTTGGATCAACACCTGCCATCACGCTGAGAGCGACCGCAACATCATAAACATTGCGGGCCAGCGGACCGGCGGTGTCGAACGTCAGCGCGAGTGGCACGATGCCGCTGCGGCTGGTGAGACCGAGCGTGGGTTTGAGTCCCGCAATTCCGTTGGCGGCGGCCGGCCCGCGAATGGAGCCGGCGGTATCGGTCCCAGTGCCAAATTGAGCAAACGCGGCTGCGATCGCCGCGCCGGTGCCGCCGCTTGAGCCCGCGGGTCCGCGATCGAGATCGTGCGGGTTATGGGTCTGGAGACCCATCGAGCTAAATCCATTCGGCACCGCACCGGCTTTGATGATAGCCGGGTCAGTGGCGCCGCTTACGCTTCCACCACCCGCGGCAAATTCACTCAGGTTCACTTTTGCGAGAATGATCGCGCCGGCATCCCGGAGTTTTTTGACCGTGAAGCCATCGGCGGGTGGAATAGAGCCCTCGAGCAATTGGGAGCCGGCAGTCGTGGGCAGATCGTAGGTGTCGTAGTTATCTTTTAATACGATAGGAATGCCGTGCAGAGGGCCGCGAACCTTGCCTGCCTTTCGTTCCGCATCGAGGGCCTTGGCTTCCTCGAGTGCTTTTGGATTGAGCGTAATGACGGTATTAAGAGCGGGCCCCTGCTTGTCATAAGCGGCGATACGGGCGAGATAGATCTCGGTGAGTTTTTCGGCGGTGAGCGTGCCTTTTTTAAAAGCAGCTTGGAGATCCGCGATCGTCGCGTCCTCAATTTTGATCTCAGCCGCGCAGAGGCATGGCGAGAGAAGGAGGAAGAATCCTGAGACAAGAAGGCAGAGTTTGCGCATGGGAATTAATCAGTAATCAAATTTTTCGCCGGCGAGGGCAGGAGTGGAGGCGGGCGCTTTACGGTGATGGGTGGTAGCCTCGTAGCCGCTTGCGACCTTGATGAGCGTCGGCTCTGTGAACGGCTTGCCGAGGAATTGGATGGCAAAGGGCATCCCGTCTGAGTTGAAGAATCCGCCTGGTACAATGATAGTGGGAAGGCCCGTGAAGGAGCTAAGATTGTTGCGCCCTTCAGGAGCATTGGAGCTGCCCGGCGGAAGGCCGACGTCCGGGTCGAGAGCAGTGCGGAATGGGAGAATGAGTGCGTCGAGCTGATATTTTTCCATGAGCTCGACGAGCGCATTGCGAAGCACTTCCTGATGTTTGAGTGCGGCGACGAGCTGAGGGTTGTGGTCAAGCGACTTGATCTTCGAGGCCTCGATGATTCCGGGCTTCACCAGGTTTCCTCCCTTTGCGATCATTTCGTCGACGGTCCGGATCGGAGCCGTCGGTGGAAGCGCGGCGAGATATTTGTTGATGGCGGCGGCGACCTCATAAGGGTGAGCACCGGCATCGGATTGAGTTTCAGGAAGATCGAGACCGGTGAGGACGGGATCGACGATTACGGCACCGGCCGCTTTGAAGTCGGCCACCGCTTTTTCGAAAAGGGCTCCGCCCTCTTCGTGAATGGGACCTTTGCGAACCATTTCACGCAGGACACCGATGCGCGCGCCCTTCAATCCATCTTTTGAAATGAAACTTGCGTAGGATTTTTCCGGAATTTTTCCGAGGCCTGCTTGCGTCGCCATATCCGCCGCGTCGTATCCTGCGATGGCATCCAAAACGATTGCGCAATCATAGACACTGCGTCCTAAGGGGCCGCCGTTTTCTTGTGAAGGGGAACTCCACATCATTCCCGTTCGACTCACCAAACCGTGGGTCGTCGAAAAGCCGACGAGATTTGCGAGCGTCGCAGGAATAACAATCGATCCTCCTGTGTCGCTGCCAAGGCCCACCGTGCCGAACCACGCCGCTATGCCCGAGCCGGTGCCAGAACTCGATCCTCCAGGAGTTTTTTTGGAATTGTAGGGGCTGAGGACTTGACCCTTGAGAGTGCTGGCCCCTTGGGAAGCGAGACCGTACCAGTCGGATTGATTGGTCTTTCCGAGAATGATCGCGCCCGCCTTGCGGAGACGATCGATCACAAATGAGTCGCGGGACGGTTGCGAGGTTGCCATCGGTCTGAAGCCGCCCGATGTCGGCATGTCATACGTATCGTAAACGTCCTTGGCCAAAATGGGAATGCCGTGAAGCGGCGAGCGAGGTCCCTTGGCCTTGCGTTCCGCATCGAGCTCCTTCGCGGTGTCGATCGCCTTCGAATTGAGCGTGATGATCGTGTTTAACTTTGGTCCCTTTTGATCGTAGGCCTCGATCCGCGCGAGATAGAACCTAACCAGTTTTTCGCTGGTGAGCACGCCTTTATCCATCGCCGCTTGAATATCTTCGATCGTTGCGGTCGACAAATCCAGCGTGGTTGCCCGTACTTCGGGCGTCAGAACAATCGGATAAGAGCCGATCGCCAAGGCGATGAATGCACGGACGGAAAATCGCGGTTTCATAAAAAAGAGGAGTGATTGTGTTGTATTGAGAAAACCTTACCGCGCGCGGTACCAGTAGGGGTTTGGATCTTTAACGAAGATTTTCTTAGGAACCATCGCGTGAATCCCGAGTGTCTTGTCGACGACCTGGGTCACGCGGAAATTTACGGCGATACTCGAGAGCGAATAGGCCTGGAAGAAATCGAAGCCCTCTTTTTCCTGCAAAAACGTGAGCGTTTCAGTGATCGCCTGCTTCATGGCTAGGTTCAAATCGGATAAAACAGCGCGCCCTTCTGAAAGATAGGCAGATAAAGTGTGGTGCCCGCTATTAGATCTTTGCAGTCCAAGTTACCGCCGAATGCTCCTGGAGGACTGGTGCTGCGATTGGGTCCTTCCGAGTCGGGCGGGCAGGTCGCCATGACTCCCATAAAGGGCGCGAGAGGCACTTCGATGCGATCGTTAAAAATACCCGCGTTCCGAGCGAGATCGAGATGGGTGACTTTGGAAAACGGCCGCGGAGCAGAGGCAGAAGGCGATGCGGTGCTGGTTGCGGAACTCGCCATTCCGAGAGCAAGTCCGCCGCGTCCGGGTGCTCCTCCTGTCGTGCCGTAAGGAATGCGCGGAGTCACATCAAGAATGCGCACTTCGAGCGAATCGCCCGGCTCGGCACCCTCAACGTAAATTGGGCCGACGAGAATATGCCCACCTGCGATGCCAGGCGCACGAGGGGTCTCTTTGAGTACCTTTAGCGTTTCCTGAAGCGCAGGACTTTGTGCGACGGTGAGTGGAATGTCGTTTTCTTTGAGCCACTGATCGAGAGACGCGGCGTCTTCCATTCGCGCCGCACCTCCGCCGCCATCGATCAATACGGTCGCTCCGGATTTTACCGTGAGTACCGGCTTCTTATCTGCTCGATAGTGCCCCAGAAGAACGTTTTCCGGGGTCAACGGCACGTGATAATCGTAGGGGACAGTTGCGGCTGTTATCCCTCCCGCAAGAAGAAGACTGAGTGTCGATAAGACTGCGGGCGTTTTTATAAAGATCATCTGTTTGTCGTTGTTCGTAATGAGGAAGTGGCGGAGTTTGGAGGAATCAGTAATCGAAGCTCTCGCCGGATAGTGAAGGCGTGGTCGGAGGAAGCCTACGGACAGGTCCGGCAACGGCCTCATAGCCCGATGCAATCTTGATCAAAGTCGGCTCGCTCCACGGACGTCCGAGGATTTCCAAACCGCAAGGGATTCCATCGGATGTGAAGCCCATCGGGACGATGATCGCCGGCAATCCGGTATTCGGGCTCAACTGAATCGTGTCGCTATAAATCGTGTCCGGTGCGTCCGCTCCGATGAGCAGAGGACGGCGAAGCCGGTGCGGATAAATGAGCGCATCGAGTTTTAATTTATCCATCATGTCCAAAACCGCTTGGCGGAGCGCGGCCTTGCCTTCGAGCGTCGCGCGGTACTCGGGATTGTGGTTGAGATCAACGGGGTGCTCAATCGCATCAACTTCGGTTCCGCGCGTGGTGATGCCCTCGTGTCCGAGCAAAAGTTCTTTGGCGTTCTTGTAAGGATATTCAGGTCCCTGTCGCGCGAGATATTGATTGATCGCTGCGATCCTTTCATACCGTGCGGGCATGCTGTTGGCGGCGAGATACTGCTTGAGATCGAATCCGATCGAAACCGGATTGAACACCTTCGCTCCATTTTTTTCGAAAACACCGATTGCTGTCTTCGCGACCTCAACGATGTCCTGCTCGATCGGTCCGAAATCATAAGCTTCTTTTAGCACGCCGACGCGCGCTCCCTTGAGTCCGCGTGGATCGATGAACGAGACGTAGGGCTTATCCGGCATTTTTCCCAGACTCTGGGCGGTCCACATATCGAAGGAATCGAAACCCGCGATCACATCCAGAATTGTGCAGATATCGTAAACACTGCGGGCAAGCGGGCCGCCGCGTTCGCCTGTAATATAACCCCACATCTGTCCGTCGCGCGAGATGAGTCCGGAGGTGCTCGCGAGACCGTAGAGATTGGTGTCGTTTGAGGGCGTGCGAATGGAAAAACCAGTTTCGCTACCTAGGCCTGCCGCGGCGAAAACCGCCGCCATCGATGCGGCCGTGCCCGAGCTTGACCAGCCGGGTGTACGCTTGAGATCGTACGGGTTGAGCGTGTTTCCACCAAGCGTGCTGGCTGAAATGTTCGCGGCGCGCGCATACCAATCGGACTGATTGGTTTTTCCGATAATGACCGCTCCCGCTTCTCTCAGTTTTTTCGCAATGAAAGAGTCTTTTGAAGGTTTGACGCCTTTGAGCGGAAGGTAACCGCCGGTGGTCGGCATATCGAAGGTGTCGAAAACGTCTTTGAGCACGATTGGAATACCGTGTAACGGACCGCGGGGTCCTTTGGTTTTTCGCTCAGCGTCGAGTTCACGTGCAGTCTCAAGCGCTTTAGGATTTAGGTAGAGAAAGGCGGCAAGCTTGGGACCTTGTTTATCGTAAGCCTCGATACGCGCGAGATAGAGCTGGGTCAGTTTCTCCGACGTGACTACGCCTTTGGCCATAGCGTCCTGTAAATCCGCGATCGTTGCAGTCGTGAGATCGAATTTTTTGGCGTAAACTGTCGCGAGGCTAAAACCGGCAACAAGTGCGAAAACACTGAAGCGTTTCAGAGTGGTTTTTGTGAAAGATGGGAATGAGAATGTCATGGGCTTTGAGCATCGGTTATTCTTTGGTCCGTGGACCTTCGGGTGCGATTGACTCGAATTAACCACTGATCACCGGCGGAACCGTCATGTCGGGTGTGATCGGCGGCTTGCGCTTATGCCACTCGGTGGCTTTTTCGTACGCATTCGCCAAGGCGAGAACCTTGCCTTCCGAGAAGCGCGGACCGGCGATCATGAGACCGATCGGGAGACCGCTCTTGCTGAAGCCACAGGGAATGGAGATGGCCGGAATACCGAAGGCGTCGAATGGACCGCAATTCGATGTGAGATTGGGATCCTTAGGCGTGGAGTCGTGAGCCAGCTTGATGAGATCGTCCAAGAGCGGGGGAAGGATTCGTTGCGTCGGCAACACGACGAGATCGAAATCGGAGAAGGCGTCGTCGATCGTGCGGCGTAACAGATCGAGCTCCCACTTTGCACGCACATAATCGGAGGCCTTTGGCGGGTTGGTCGCTGACATCTCGAGTCGGCGGCGATGCGGCAACATATAGCGCGCGGCCGCACGTTTGAAGTATTCCTCGTGATACGCGAACATCTCGCCGAACATGCTGCCCTGGGTGGTGGGCGGCAGGCTCACTTCTTTGGATCCTTTGGTGAGCTTGCCCAAGAGAGCCGTCGCTTCTTCCACTGCCTTGGCCACTTCTGGATCGAGGTGGTCGAAATAACCCACGGGCGTGCCGAGTCGGAATCCCGATACCGGCTGCTTCATCGCCCCGACGTAATCTTCTTTCGGATGTTCGGCGCTCGTGATGTCGAGCTTATCGAAACCCGTCATGTGATTTAGCATGAGCGCATTGTCTTCGACCGTGCGGGTCATGGGCCCGCAGTGATCGAGGGACAATACGAGTGGAATGATGCCGCGAATCGGAACCAGACCATAAGTCGGCTTCAGGCCGACAATACCGCAATACGATGCGGGCATGCGCACAGAGCCGCCTGTGTCCGTGCCCAGCGCGCCGTAACAAAGTCCGGCGGAGATCGCAGCACCCGAACCCGAAGAAGATCCGCCGGTATTATGAGCAAGTGCCCAGGGATTGCGCGCAGGACCGAAATAGGATGTCTCGCCGCCGCCGATGGCGAACTCCTCGAGGTTGGTTTTTCCGACGATTACTGCGCCGGCCGCTTTGAGCTTGGCGATGACCGTGGCGTCTTCGGTGGGCATGCGATCTTCGAACACCGCGCTGCCACCGGTCGTGCGAGTGCCCGCGGTGTCGATGTTGTCCTTGATGCCGAGCGGAATTCCGTGCAGAGGCCCGCGCGATTTGCCGGCCTTGAGCTCAGCGTCGAGTTGTTTGGCTTGGGCTAGAGCCTGTTCCTTCATAACGGTGATGAAGGCGTCGAGCTTCGGATCGTATACGGAAATGCGAGCGAGACAGGCTTCGGTGAGCTGAGTAGATGTTACCGCTCCCGAACGAATCTTCGCGGCCGCTTCACTCAACGTGAGATCCGTTAATTCGCCGGAGCTGGCTGCTTCGGCCGGTGCCGAGAAACCGATTTTGGACAATGCTTGGAAAGCCGCAGCGCTGGCGGCGATTCTCGCAAACTCACGTCGCGTGATATTCATGATGTCAGAGATTCGAGCGTTACTATGAATTTTGTTCGGACCGGCACGCAGATAGGGGATCGTGCCAGCGCGCGGGGGGAGCAGCCTTCATACCACCTCGGATGGAACGCTGTGACGTGTGACACGTGATGTGTGATGAGTTAGAGCTCGCTGAAGGGGACGGGGACTGGGAAGTAGTGAGACGATCTAGTCCCTTGGCTCTGTGAGGCCGGCGTTTACGATTCTCACCAGGCTAATTTGAACAGGAGCCAAGGGACAGACAAGCCACAGCCAACCGTGAGAAACAGAAGTTCACCACGAGGAGCACGAAGTTCACGAAGCGTCGACCAAGTATGAGGGCTTCGTGAGCATATCTGGATTTCAATGTTGCGGAGCGAAAAAATTGCGGTAACGAAGTTGGGAATCAGGCGCATGGTCGGCGAACAGTCGTCGTATTTTAACGCAGCACATCACAGCTTCATGAAAATTGGACTTCTTGTCGTTGTGCTCGGTTTGCCGATGGATCATTCCTGGATTCATGGGTTCCTGCTTAAACTAACTGTTGTGCGACAGGGGAGAATTTCGCTCCCAAGACAGTTACGAACAATTTGGGCCTGCACAGGCGATGGTTTGTTGATTTCGGCGAGAAAAAAACCACGTTCGAAAGCTATGAGCCTCTCGACGGAATCTCTTGAGGGCAAAAAGATGCGAGTGGTCGTCACGGGCGCCGAAGGTATAGTCGGAGTCGGCACGACATTTTCCTTCCGGCAACAAGGCTATGTGGTATCGGCCGACTACCAGGGCGGTCACATCGCGAAGGGTGTCTTGGCGGGGGTGCGAGACGGAGGCGTTGTGCGCTTCCATTATTCGCAAGAAAACACCGATGGCTCAGTCGAAATTGGACGGTCCAAGGCGTTCATTCGCCAAGTCGATGGCCGGCTCCAATTAGAAGAGCACTTCGTGTGGGAATCCAAAAGCGGTTCCGGTGTGAATGTTTTTGAGGAGATCGAAGGATAATCCCGCGATGAATATCAGCGCCGAAACGCCGGAACAAACTGATGCAAGGCTGAAGCGCGTTATGGCGGAAGCAGAAGTCACGTTTCTTCCTGGGGAATATGCCTTCGTCGAACAGCCGGTGGCAGCATTTCCAAGTGAGCTCTGGAACGAAGCGTTGGCGTTTGTAAGAGACGACGATGTGTGGAGTGCCCTATGCCCTGCGAAGCCGATGGCCACCGAACGAATCGCATTGTTTCGTTTTCACTTCTCAGAGGAGCGGGATAATAGCGGTTTCGTGGGATGGCTCGCAACGGCGCTAAAACGCCGATTGGGCACGGGCACCCTGGTGATATGCGGACAAAATAGCGGCAAAGGTGGAGTCTTCGATTATTGGGGTGTGCCAGCTGAACTGCGGGAACAAGTTTGGATCGAAGTGATGCGACTCCGCGAAGTCGGCTATAGCGGGTGAACACCCTAGGAGCGGTTGGGAAATAGCGGGTATCGCGGAAGAGATAAAGTGGGCTGGCGCGTCCCGGCGACGGCATTTCGCGATGAGACGCTCCTACTGCTTGGCATTGCCGTCGCCGGGACGCGCCAGCCCACCTTTCTTACTTCGATTCTAGTGAGCAAGTATTGCAGTTATAATCAGCTTATACTATTAAAATAAGTATTGTAACTGTAATTTAAGGGCCCGGGAGAAATATCCACTGGAGCAAGGATCTGTTCTTTTTCTTCTTAAAAGTTAAGACATTGACCTTAATGTATTTAGCCGATTTTGAGGTGCTTTCCCGATTTAAGATCGGAGATATTGAGACGAATCGGCTGGTAATGACTGGGGTAATTTGCCTATTTAGCGATACGACCCGTTGCCTAGGGTTAATACCTCATTTTAAACGGGACAATTTATCACGCAATACGCCATGAATCGCGCGCTGAAAAGAAACGCTTTCCTCTGGGTAGGTGCGCTCGCCTGGATGCTTTGCACCGGGGCCGGGTTATGGGCATTGGCTGCACACACGTTTGTGCCCGGCATTTCCGGCTCTCCGGAAAAACACTGGCCTCAGAAAAGCAGGCTTACCCGAGGGACCGATGGCTATACGTTGGTACTGGCTCTTCATCCGGAATGCCCGTGCTCGTGGGCCACTGTAGATGAACTGGATACGATCCTGGCGTGCACCGGGACAAAATTGAATGTGAAAGCTCTCTTCATTGCGTTTCCAGAGCTGCCCGAGCCGGTTGAACTGTCGGCGCTCTGGGCACGGACGCAGAGGATAAAGCAGATCGAGGTAATAAAAGATGAAGGAGGACGCGAAGTCCGCCAATTCGATGCACACACCTCCGGCGAAGCGCGACTTTACGGACCGGATGGAGTGCTTTTATTTCACGGCGGCATCACGGGTTCGCGCGGCCACGAGGGCGATAATCCGGGTGAGGCTGCTGTGATCGCATGGGTAAACCAAGGCCGCCAAAGTAGTGCCCTTTCGAATACGCCGGTATTTGGTTGTTCCCTATGGAGTGAAACGGAGAGCGGAAAATGACACTTCAACCGAACGAAGCTTCGATTATTCGGACCCGCAGCCGCGAACTGCAGGAAGCGCACACACTCACCGTCTACTCCCAAACCGATCGGCTGTTCGCCGGACTTTTGATTGTCCAGTGGATCGCTGGCATCGGTCTTGCGCTATGGTTTTCACCGAAAACATGGATCGGCCAGGAAAATACGGTCCACCTTCATGTTTGGGCGGCGATCTTTCTGGGAGGAATGATTGCCTGGCCCCCGGTGCTGCTCGCTTTGTTGCGACCTGGTTTGACCGTCACACGCCACGTTGTTGCGGTCGCCCAGATGCTGGCTTCGGCTCTGTTGATTCATCTTACAGGCGGACGAATTGAGACGCATTTCCATATTTTTGGGTCGCTGGCTTTTTTGGCATTTTACCGCGACTGGCGGGTATTGGTGACGGCGTCGGTTGTGGTCGCAGTAGATCATTTCCTGCGCGGAGTCTATTGGCCGCAATCAGTTTTCGGGAGCGCCAGCGTTTCCCATTGGCGCTGGCTGGAGCATGCCGGCTGGGTCGTCTTTGAAGATATTTTCCTCATCTATTCCTGCATCCGAATTCGGAAATCAATGGTCGAAATCGCCGAACGACGCGCTGAACTGGAAGTGGCTAATAATCGAATCGAAAACGCAGTCACCAAACGCACGGAAGAACTTGCGTCGGTCAATCGGGACTTGGAGGCGCAGATTGCGCAGCGCGAAGTGATTGAAAAGGAACTCTATGCAGCCAAGGACGCCGCCGAAGCTGCGAATCGGGCGAAGTCAGAATTCCTGGCGAACATGAGTCACGAAATTCGAACTCCGATGAATGGGGTAATGGGCATGACCACTCTTCTTTTGGATACCAAGCTTGATTCCGAGCAACGCAGCTTTGCCGAAACGATTCGCCTGAGCAGCGATTCTCTTCTCACAGTCATCAATGACATTCTTGATTTTTCGAAAATTGAGTCAGGTAAAATGGATTTGGAGGACCAACCTTTTGAACTGCGCTCTTGCATTGAGGAAACTCTCGAACTGCTGGGGCAAAGGGCGGATGAAAAGGGTCTCGATTTGGGTTATATCATGTCCGATCGCGTTCCATCCTACATCAGCGGCGATGTCACCCGTCTGCGGCAAATCTTGGTAAATCTGGTTAGCAACGCCATAAAGTTCACGGAAATAGGGGAAGTCTTTATCGATCTGGAGAGCAAACCGATCGAACCGCCACTCCTCCCGGAGAGCGCGTTTTGGAACGATGAGGACAACAAGATGCATGGCAATTTCGGTTGGCATGAGCTTCATTTTCAAGTGCGTGATACCGGGCTTGGCATCCCCAAGAATCGGATGGACCGCCTCTTTAAATTATTCAGCCAAGTCGATAGTTCTACGACGCGGCGTTACGGTGGCACCGGCCTCGGCTTGGCGATTTCCAAACGTTTGGTCGAACTTATGAATGGTCGGATCTGGGCTGAGAGTGCAACGGGCGGCGGTTCGGTGTTTCACTTTACCGTTCTCGCCCAGAGCGCACCGGCTTTCCAACCGATTGAATTGCACGTCAACTCGGAAAACATGCAGGGACGGCGCGTATTGATTGTCGATGACGGCGAAACGAATCGTCTCATCCTGCGCATTCAAGCTCAACGTTGGGGCATGATTCCGCACGAAGCCAAATCAGGTCTCGAAGCCTTGGCCTGGCTGGCTGGAAACATTCGCGCCGACGTAGCTATTTTGGATATGCAGATGCCGAATATGGACGGTCTTGATCTGGCGGCGCGCATTCATCAGCTGCCGGCATGCAAGGACCTACCGTTAATTTTGTTAAGTTCGGCGATGGCACTGCGAGACAAGAGCGACCCGCGTTGGGACAATTTTGCAACCTGCTTCACGAAACCGGTCAAACAGAGTCAGCTAAGGGATTCGCTCCTATTAGCGCTGGACAAGAAAGTTCGGGTCACGAAAGAAACCACGCAGCCGATCGCAGTTCAGAAATTGGCGGAGAAGTTTCCTCTTCGAATCTTGGTGGTGGAAGACAATGCAATCAATCAACGCCTCGCGCTGCGTTTCCTCGATCAGTTGGGTTATCGAAGCGATCTGGCGAACAATGGATTGGAAGCGGTCGAAGCGGTAAAGCGGCAAACCTACGACGTTATATTGATGGACGTGCAAATGCCGGAAATGGATGGTTATGAAGCCACCAGAGAAATCCACCGGCGGTGTGCACCGGGAAAGGCTCCGTACATCATTGCTCTGACCGCTCACTCGATGAAAGGCGACCAGGAGAAATGCCTCGAGAACGGCATGGATGACTACATCAGCAAACCCGTACGTGCCTCGCATATCGAAGAGACGCTGCTTCGAGCCGTTTCTCGGCTCGGTATGCAAGGCGTTGCTACAACTTGATGGGAATTTGGAAGCGCTGTACGCTAGCCTGCATTTTTTTCAACTCAGCAGACCAGCGGGCGTCCCCGCGATGAAATCAGTGTGGTGACTGCAGGGCGGTGAGCCGTTTTTTCATTTCTTCATCTTGGGTCGCTGCGAACAGGCGTTTGATGACGGTCTTTTGTTCGGACGTTCTCCTCTCGCCGCTGTCTTCGATCGCCTGCGCCGCCGTTTTTACCGCGGAATCTCGCACCGCATCGTCCGTGGCTTTTTCGGCGACGGTGGCCAGAGCCGCCAGTCCCGAAGCGTCGGACCAGTGACCGAGCGTGGTGATGGCAGCGTTCGCGCCGACCGCTTCCTTGCGCAGCGCGAACTGCGCCACGTAGTTTGCGGCGGCTTCCCCGCCCAGTCGCGACAAGGCGGTGAGCAACCTGAGTTGAATGGCCGGTGAGGCTTTCTCGATCGCATCGGTAATTGGGCGAAGGCGGGCATTTGCATCCGGGTTTTGACTCGCCGCGCTGACCAGGGCGCGCATCGCGCGGGATTGCTCGGTGCCGTCCTTTGCTGCAACGGTCCACTCGACTAAGGCGGGCTCCTCGGTGGCCGGAGCGACAAGAGTCAGAGCGCTCAGCGAGGCAACCCGGGCCTTCACGTCCGGATCGTTGCGGATTCCTTTCAAAATCGAGAGAGCTTCGGGCTCGTTGCGCAGACCGAGTTGCTCAATAAAAACCGCACGCAAGGGGTCGCCGACGTGAGTCGCTCCGGCGACGATCGTTTCGCTTACACCTGAACCTCTTAAAGTGGATAGACTTTGGCGCGCAAGTTTCGCCATTTCACCGTTGGTCGCAGCCTCGCGTGCGAGCAAAAGCGCAATCTCCTGGTTACCCGGCAATGCGCCCAAGGCGACAATGGCCGCTTGGTGCACAGCGGCATCCTCGCTTCGGGCGGCGTCGGACACCAAAGGAGTTGCTGCTTGATCGCCGGTGCGCCCGAGGGCCGTAACCACCATCGCCTGCGTCGGCGCATTCCATGTTTTGAAGCGGTCCGTGAGTACAGGAACAATGGTCTTCGCGGGCAATCCGCCTAGGGCAGCGATCGCCGCGCGCTTGAAAGCGAGATCGTCCCCACTGAGAGCATCGACGATATGCGCAGGAGCGGACGCTGGTTCAAGTACCAGCAAAGCGAGATAAGCTGCGACTCGAAAACGAACTGGAACTGTACGATTGTCCAGTACTTCGCGGTAAATCGCACCGGCCTCGGTGGTCGGACGTCGGCGGGCACACGCGAGCATCGCATCCACCACGTCGGGTGCGGTTGCGTCGGGGACGTGCCGAAGAGCGGCGAGCGCGGGTTCGGTTCCGATTTGGCCGAGGGCTTTGATCGCTGCTCTCGCCGTGGCGTCGTCGTTATCCTTCAGTCGATCGGTCAAAGCGGGAACAGCCGCGGTGATCCGGCGATTTCCCACCGATTGTACGAGTGCAAGCCGGATCCGTCCGCTGCTTTGAACCATGGTATCAAGGAACAAGGCGTCGATGGTTTTTCCCGGCACACGTTCCAATGCCAGTCGCGCCAAGTCTACTTGCCGTTGTTATATCGGGCTCTTGCAAAATCTTCAGCAGATTCGCTTCGATGACGGCGAGCTCTGCTCGATCTTGTCCGGCTGCGTCGATCGCATTCTGCAAGGCTTCGCGGGCCTCCTGTGTTCCGGCGTAGTCGAGCGATTTTAATCCTGCATACAGCGTGGCGTCGGATTTGACGGCGGGAACTGTCGACGTCGTTGTGCAACTTGTAACCAGCATCGCGATTGCAGTGGCCACGGACAAAAGGCGCACGCGGGAAAAGGAAAGGGTGGACATAGAAAAAATTAAAGGGTGCCGTAGGGGGCGCGACGTGGGCGATCGAGCATCGTGGAGGCGATCTCGTCGCCGATGATTTCCTCGGTGGCCGGATTCCAGCGGATTGGCCGGTTCAACTTGGCGGCGATATTGTTGAGATGGCCGACCGTCGCGCTGCGATGGCCGATTTCCACATCGGCGATCGGTTTCTGGCGCGTGCGCACGGAGTCAAAGAAATCAGAGTGATGGTTATCGCTGACATACAAATGAATTTCGTCGGGACGAAGAGGACGTTTCGCCAGCGAAATCGGATCGGTTTCGAGGTAGTCGTTGCGCGAGACCCACACGGTGCCTTTCGAGCCGGTAAATTCGATCATCGATTTCAATTTCCCTTCGAAGCGCTCCACCTTGACCCCGTTCGCGTAAACATGCGTCTGATAAGGCGTGCCGTGATAACCCTTTGGAATAAATTCCACTGGACCCGACGCATCCATGCCCATCGCCCATTGAATGATATCGAAATGATGAGCGCCCCAGTCGCCATTTTTGCGACCACCGTATTCGTAGAAGCAGCGCCAGCCGCCGCCGAAATCGCCGAGGACGCGTTTTTCATTGTAAGGGCGCCACTGGGTTGGACCGAGCCAGCGGTCGTAATCGAAGTCATCCGGGATTGGCTGCTCGGGCAGGTTCTGCGGTGCCGCAAATTCGCCTAGGTGTGTGCGGATTAATTTGAGATTGCCGATCAATCCGTTGCGAACGATCTCCGCGGCTTTGCGAAACGCGGCCTCGGAGCGCTGCTGCGTTCCCGTTTGCAAGATGCGGCCATATTGGCGGGCTGTCGTCACCAGTGTCCGGCCTTCGCGCACAGTCAACGTAAGCGGCTTTTCGCAGTACACATCCTTGCCGGCGCGAATCGCCGCGAGCGCGATAGCGACGTGCCAGTGATCGGGCGTACAAATGAAGACCGCGTCGATATCGTCACGCGCGAGCAATTGCTCATGGTATTGATAAACGGAAACGCTCCCCGGGGAGCCGTATGATTTTTCGACGCGCTCGGCCATCGCGATCGCTTTACTTTTCCGCACGTCGCACGCGGCAACAATGCGACAATCATCCCGTCCGACCAGGGCCGAAAAATGGCTGCCGCAAATCAATCCGTTGCCGATCAATCCAAGGTTAATTCGGTTGTTAGGCGCCGTCTCGCCCGCTGTGGCGGCCCGTAGAAACTGGGGCGCTACCGCGCAAGCTAGAATTCCGGCGATTCCATTCTTGATCGCCGCGCGGCGAGTGAAGCCGGTGGCGTGCGAGGCGGATTTTTTTTCAAATGAACTCATGGGGATAGAGGAGGGGATTTGCCGCCGTGAGAGCAGCTGGATTAAAGACGAGGTAGGAAAATTCCTCGGATAAACTTATATGCGGACTGACTGGACCAATGACCAGTTTCAATCGGACTTTTGTTTACATAAATAAAAACAACTCGTCGAGGCGACAATCGATGCCGGTGCTGCGACTCGTTGGCAGGCCAGTTTGCAGGCTGGCAATACTTGCTCGTGCAACCGCCAAGCTGTTTTGGCGGACACGGTCGACCCCGAATAATCCCGTTACAATCTCTCATCGTCTGATTAGGAATGGGTGTTTATTCAGGCCGTTCGGATTTCTTTTCTTCAAGCTGGCTCGATAACGGCTGACGCTTATTGAGGATCGGTAGAACGGTGCGGTGGATCACCGCGCCATATGCCAACGAAAAACGAATTGCCGAATAAGAGATAACTAAATGGAGGGTATGAAATCGATTTAGACGTAACCGTATGAAAATGCTGCTAAGAGAATCCAGGTCTGTTGCCAAAAAATTTGCCTCGTTGAGCGTTACGGTGCTTTGCTTTTTTTCTGGCGCGGGTTCGGCGTCATCTCTTTTTGCGGAAGAGGAACCAAAGCCTGCTTTGGCTGCAAAGGTGGACGAGATTTTCGCGCCGTGGGATCGTGCGGGATCGCCGGGATGTGCGGTCGCGGTGATAAAGGATAATGTCACGGTCTACTCTCGCGGATATGGCACGGCTAGTATCGAACTTGGGGCACCCATCACGCCAACCACCGTCTTTTATCTGGCATCGGTCTCCAAACAATTTACCGCCACGGCCGTCGCACTGTTGGAAGAGCAGGGGAAGCTCTCTTTTGACGATGATGTCCGACGCTACGTTCCTGAACTACCGGCGTACGACCGGCCTATTACGATCCATCATTTGCTTCATCACACGAGCGGCATCAGGGACTTTTTGGAACTATGGGGTCTGACGGGCGAAGACGGTGAGAATTTGCTGACTGAGCAAAGGACGCTCGATCTTATCGGAGCGCAAAAAGAGCTCAATTTTTCTCCGGGTGAGCGCTATGAATACTGCAATTCCGGATATTTTTTGCTCGGGTTGATTGTGAAACGCGTGACGGGTCAGTCGCTCCGAGAATTTGCCGCGGTGAACATTTTTGGACGGCTTCATATGACCCATACGTTGTTCAATGACAGTTTTTCGGAGATCGTTCACGACCGCGCTACAGGCTATAGGCTATCCCGGGGGAGCGGTTTCTCAACGGTGCGTACGCGCTATCCCGTTGGTAGCGGAGGCGTACTTTCAAGTGTGGAGGACCTCGCAATTTGGGACCACAATTTCTACGACAACAAACTCGGACAAGGCGGGTCGGCCCTCATCAACAAACTTCAGACGAGAGGTAAGTTGAACAGCGGATCTGAGATCTCCTACGCCTGTGGCCTTCAGGTCTTGAATTATCGCGGCGTGCCAATGGTCGAGCATGACGGCGCCAATGCCGGCTTCAGAACAGAACTGATGCGTTTTCCGGACCAGCATCTAAGTATTATCGTCTTGAGCAATTCAGGTGCAGCGAATCCCAAGGAATTGGCGCAAAAAATTGCGGACTATTGTTTGGGGGACCGCTTGACTGCCGAACTTGGCGGTATGGACGAAAAAAAATCCGTTTCTGCGACTAATAAACCCCCCGAGACCGTTTCCGCGCTGCCACCGAGTTCATTCGCCGACTACGACGGCACTTACTACAGCCCGGAACTTGGTGTCTCCTACACGATTCTCCCCGGCGAACGTGAGTTCATCGTCCAGATTGGATCTGTTTCCTCGTTCAGGATCTTCCGCTTTTCCGGAGAATTATTCGGCGTGAAGAACCGTCCCTCGACATCTTTTAAATTTACCCGCAACGCCGATGGGAAAGTGGATGGTTTCACTTTGGAAGGCGGACGTGTTCATCATTTGAGATTTAAAAAGACAGATGGAGCGACGGCTGCCCCCGCGGGTTGAAGGCTTAAGGCGACAGGTGTTGGAGCGCCACGAATCGATTCAACCTTCCCGATCAGGTCTTCGTGTCTCTGTGCCTCCTTGTCCCACAAGCGTGGGGTGTGGTTCAAATCGTTTTGCCGAGTGCTTAGGCGGCTCCAAGAAATCCAATCGAGCATATCCGATTGCAGATAGGCGCCAACGCGCACGGTAGCCTTGGAAAGGGTAGGTAAATGCCCCAGTAGGGCAATGCCCCATATCGGTCTCAGCTGAGCTATCGTATTCTTCACGCCTCAGTTATGAAAATCAAAAATCTAGTAACCCTGTCTCTATTTATTGCCGGCCCCATCGCCGTTTTTGGCTCATCTTCAACCGATCGTAAAATCGAAGATGCGGCCAAGGCCTCCTACAATTATCGCACCGTTCTCGAAGATCACGTAAAGGTAAAAGCCAGTGACGGTATCGTCACGCTGACCGGCACGGTTCAGGACGAGGGCAATAAAGACCTCGCGGCCGACACCGTGGAAAATCTTCCCGGCGTGGTCAGCGTAAAAAATGAAATCAAGGTAGAGTCCAAGTACCCTGAGCACTCCGATGGTTGGATGGCTTTCAAAGTTCGCAGCCTTCTCCTCGTGAAAGGTAACGTCAGTGCCACCAACACCAAAGTCGTGGTCAATGATGGTAACGTTACGTTAAGTGGAACAGCGGACAACGTCGCGCAAAAAGAACTGACTGCGGTTTACGCCAAGGACATCGATGGCGTGAAGACGGTGAAGAACGAAATCGTCGTTAAGGACAAACCCACCATGGGTGAGACGGTTGGCGAAAAAATCGACGATGCCTCCATCACAAGCCAGGTGAAATATGCACTGCTCGCCAATAAAGGTACGAGTGCGCTCAAGACCAAAGTTACCACCAATGACGGTGTGATCGTCATCACCGGAGTAGCTGGCTCCGACGCGGAAAAGGCCCTGGTCACGAAGCTCGCGCAAGATGTTCGCGGCGTGAAATCGGTCAGCAATAATATGACCATGAAGAGCTAAACGAAAAAAATCTTAGCTCTCTCTTTTCGAACGGCGCGAACGCCTTAGGGCGGTCACGCATCGTTTATGTCAGTTCAGCGATCCGTCAACGCAGAAAAATTATTTGAATCTGTCATGACTCCAAAAATCAAAAGTCGTTCCGTGACCGATAAAGCCTCGGTCAGCGCTGTAAACCCGCCAATGGTACACGACGTGAATAACAAGAAGGCGTCGGCTAATTCAGCCTCACGCCATCGGCTGAGCGCCACGCAACGTGCGTCGAGCGCCGCAAATCACGCGAGACATCATGTGTCCAGGCATACGCAATCGTAACGACGCGCTATCAGCTATCCGAACACGTACACAAAAAAAGCCGCTATGAAAGTAAACATTGGATTAAATGATGACGCCCGACTGGAGGTCGGCCAGATGCTCAACCTCGTGCTTGCCGACGAATATGTGCTTTATGCAACCACGCGAGACTACCACTGGAATGTAACTGGGCCGGAATTCCACAGTCTCCACCTGCAGTTCGAGGCCCAATATGAGCAGGTTGCCGATTGGATCGATCAGGTCGCGGAACGAGCCCGAGCGATTGGTGCCGGAGCGCGCGGCAACTGGGCCGACTTGACGAAAGCTGCTCGTTCCTCGGCCGATCCCGGCATCGGCCTGCCCGCCGAGCACATGCTTTCCGAGCTGCTTGCCCTGCATGAAGAAATGATCGTGCAGCTCCGCACTGATAGCGAAGCATGCATTGAACAGTTTAAAGATGCCGGCACCGCCGACTTTTTAACAGGCCTGATGGAGCAGCACGAAAAAGCTGCCTGGATGCTCCGAGCCCAACTCGAAAATGAAGAAGAGGAAACATCCTGATTTCGCCCAACGGACCCTTTTATGAATAAACTCCTATCCCTCGCGATTCTCGGTGCGGGCATCGTGCTCATCGTCTACGGAATCAATGCCTCCAATTCAGTTGGCTCTGATTTCTCCCGGTTGTTCACCGGTTCACCTACGGACAAAACCATCTGGCTGCTGATCGGTGGCATCGTCTTGGCCGCCGTCGGCGCGGGTGGACTGATGCGCGGATCGAAATCGCTCTAGTCCTATTCTCATTCCAACCCTCAATCATCTATTCCTATGTTAAGTTACGCTGTTACTTTTCTCATTATCGCCCTCATCGCGGGTGTCCTCGGCTTCGGTGTCATTGCCGGCACTGCCGCGTCGATCGCCAAAGTGCTCTTTATAATCTTCCTCGTGCTGTTTGTCCTCTCGATGCTCCGCGGTCGGAATCCGTCGGCTTGAACAGAACCGCACTCTCCAGACGACCGATATTAATCAGTCACAATTCATTTCTTTCCTTTTATCATGCGAAATAGCAAAGACACTGCCTCTACGCCCAAAGAACTCCTTAACGATCTGCAAGCTCTCGTCGTTGAAGCCGAAACAATGATGACCGACTCTCTGTCCGAAAACGCGACCGAAGCCGTCAGCAATCTGCGCGCACGTTTTGATGCAGTCCAAGAACGTTTTTCGGATATTTACGAAGGCACCAAGAAAAAGGTCGTCGAAGGAGCCAAGTACACCGACGAGACGATTCGCGAGAGTCCCTATCAGTCGCTGGCCGTCGCCGCGGGCATTGGCCTGCTCGTCGGAGTACTCTTGGGACGACGCAGCAAATAACCGATTGCTCGATGGAAACGGACGCACCTGGTTCCAGGGGTTTCCTCAATTCGCTTCGGTCACTCGGTGACGTTATTCTCGCGAGCGTGCAGGACCGGCTTGAGCTCTTCACGGTTGAACTGCACGAGGAAAAATTTCGCCTGATCCAAATTTGTATTTGGATCAGCGCGTCCGTTTTCGCGGGTGTGATGGCGATCACGCTCGCCACTCTCACTTTGGTTTATCTTTTTTGGGAAAGCGCCCGCCTCGCCGTACTCGGCGGGCTGGCGTTCTTTTACGCCGGAGCTTTTGTCGCCATCGTCCTGGCATTGCGCCGTGTCATCGCCCGCCAGCCGAGACCGTTCTCGTCGACGCTGCAAGAAATTGGGACAGACCGGACATACGTCCGCAACCCTCCGCCGATTTAATATTCCATTTGTCCGAGCACTGGCAGCCGACTCGAGAATACCGATGATTTTTGGGAGCGCAGGCCGCTGGCCTGCGGAATTAAAGAAAGTGCAGGCCAGCGGCCTGCGCGCCCAAAAATTCAGCCAAAGTTCGCGTGTCCCCTCTTATCTAAGCGCCATTCCCATCTCAGCCTGACTGTGGTAGCGTAGCGTTTATAAATGGTAACAAGGCTTTATCTTGGCAGCGGACGTGGGCGCCGTAATTTAATACGGCAAGTAAGAGTCTCATGAAAGTTGGGCTTTTCATCGCTATACTCGGGTTTAGTCATCCTGTATTTGGCATGCTAGAGGGATCGTTTCTTTATTTTCCAAGCCACTCGAAGTTGGCGGCCGATTTGTCCGAATGGCATGAGGACGGAAAATTATTAGGATACTCCTCCATGACTGCTTCGCCTAAGATGGTCTGGCTCGTGTGCCACGGGAACGGGGGACAGGCGGCGCAGAGAGGTTATATTCGTGATATCCTGCCCAACGGGGATTCCTTTTACGTCGTGGAGTATCCTGGCTATGGGAGCCGAAGCGGGAGTCCGTCAATGCAGTCGATCAACGAGGTCGCGGCTGAAGCGTATGCGGTCGTTCGGCGTCTTCATCCCAACTTGCCGGTCGGGATCGTGGGCGAATCATTAGGCAGCGGGCCCGCGTCGTATCTTTGTTCGCTTACTCATCCACCGGATCGCGTGGTGTTGATCGTCCCGTTTGATAATCTGCTCTCTGTGGCTCAGGAGCATTTTTGGTGGCTTCCCGTCGCTTTGCTGATGCGCGATAAGTGGGATAACTCAAAATCTCTCTCCAAGTACTCCGGGAGAATTGATATCTATGGAGCAATGAGCGACGGGGTGGTACCTGTGCATCATGCGAGAAGCCTTGCCGCCTCTTTGCCAGCGGCGATTTATCATGAGCTGAAATGCGGCCATAACGATTGGTCTGGTTTGGTTAGAATAAGTGAGCGATAGGGTGTGTCTTTGAAATGAATGCCGGAGTATCGCAGCGAGGAGAGTCTGCGGGTCCCTGCGACGGCATTTCCGATTGAGATACTCGAGCTGCTTGCTATGCCGTCGCAGGGACGCGCCGGCCCACCTTCAGATCATTTCTCTGCTTTGCCTCTCAGCGCCTTTGCGGGAGCTTTTCAGGATCTTCATCCTGGCTTGGATAACAGCGGTAGACGTATTTATTTCGGCAAGGGCGGGTCGGGTTACGCGCCGATAGAATTCCGTGGTGGACGCTTTGGAGAAAATTGGCGGAGTAGTCCCTGCCCAATGCATTTTCTCCGCCGATTCTTTAGAACCTGCCTGATCCTCACGACTGCTTTTGCTTCTCGTGCCGCTATCGACGACGCGCCCGCGCTCAATCCCATCGTCGTCTCCGCGACGCGTGCTCCTCAATCCACGGACACTTTACCGGTGCACGTGGATGTCATCGATGCCCAAACGCTGCGCGATGCTCCCGCTCTCACTTTAGATGATACCCTGCGTGCTTCGCCGGCTTTTAGCCTCTTTCGGCGAACCGGCAGCCTCACCGCCAATCCTACCGCGCAGGGGGTGTCGCTGCGCGGCATTGGTCCGAGCGGTGCGAGTCGCTCGTTGGTTTTGCTTGATGGCATCCCGCTCAACGATCCGTTCGGTGGCTGGGTCGCATGGAGCAAACTGCCGCGTGAGACTTTGGATCGAGTGGAAATTGTGCATGGGGCGGGCGTCGGTGCTTGGGGAAATTCCGCGCTGGGCGGTGCCATTCAAATCCTCACCCGTCCACTCGAAACCAACGAGGCCGCAGTCGCGGCCAAACTTGGCGACCGCAGTACGCGCAGTGCCGAAGTAACCGCAACGCGCCTGGAAGGAGCGCAAGCCATGCGCGTGTCCGCAGATGCGTTTGCGTCTGACGGATTCGGATTAGTCGCGCCGGGGCAGCGCGGCTCGATCGACCGCGCAGCTGATAGTGCGCATCGTTGGGTCGAGGCGGATTGGCGTCGCACGTGGGAAAAGGTCCATCTCGATGTCACCGCACGGTATTTCACGGAAGACCGCGGTAACGGAACTCCACTGCAACGCAATCGATCGCGCGAGGGCTCTGCTTCCATCCATCTCGAAGAGGCGGTCTCGCCCAGTGTCGCCTGGACGGTGTTGATGTACGCGCAACAGCAATCGTTCGAAAGTTATTTCACGTCCATCAACGCCGCGCGCACCGCGGAGACCCCCGCGAACTTTCAATTTGCCGTTCCCTCCGATGCCGCGGGCGGCTCAGCCGTCCTCACGTGGAAGCAGACCTCGGGGGGAGTGACTTCGTTCGGCGCCGACGCGCGCTGGGTGAGAGGGGAGACGCGCGAAGATTATACCTACACCAACAACCATTTCACACGTCGGCGGTTCGCGGGCGGCGAGCAGGATGTCGGCGGATTTTTCCTGCAGCACGATCAAGCGCTCGGCTCCGCGTGGCACGCTTCGGTCGGCGTTCGTTCCGATTACTGGAGAAACGCCGAGGGTCATCGCCGCGAGTTCGATTTGGATACCGGAGCAGCGACCCGTGCGGATCGTTATAGCAACGCTGAGGGGTTCGCTTTCGAACCGAGTGCAGGCTTGGCCTGGCAGGTCTTACCGTCCTTGAAAGCACGTGCGGCCGCTTATCACGCGTTCCGCCTGCCGACGTTAAACGAATATTATCGCCCTTTTCGAGTCGGCAACGTGATCACCGAGGCCAACCCCAATTTATTAATCGAAACACTCGACGGTGCGGAAGCCGGTGTCGATGCAGGCGATTCGCGCACCGGCGTGAGCGTCACCGGTTTTGTCAATAAGCTCTACCATTCCGTTTCAAATGTTACCGTCGCGCATGGCCCTGGTAACGTTGCCGGCTTCGGTTTCATTCCCGCAGGTGGAACCGGACGATTGCGCGAAAACCTGGATGCCGTCGGTGTGCGCGGAATCGAAGCATCTGCGCATATCGAATTCCGCCCGGACCTGCGTGGTGAGATCAGTTATTTATTGGACGACGCCCGCGTGGATTCCGCAGGCAGTTCCGGGGCGCAGTCCGGCAAACGACTCGCGGAGGTTCCGCGAAATACCGTCACCGCCGGCGTTCATTGGCAGGCCCCGGGACGGGTGGAAACCCCAATACAAGTTCGGTGGGTCAACCGCCAATACGACGACGACGAAAACACCCTTGTACTCGCCGCCGCGACGACAGTCGACTTGTCGGTTGGTTATCCCATCGCCCGCGCGGGACGTATTTTTTTAAGCGTTGAAAATGTTTTTAACGCTCGCGTCGAAACGGGCCGAAGTACGGAAGGCCTTTTAAACATAGGTCCCACCCGCTTCGCCCACGGCGGTGTCCGATGGACTTGGTGAACGCGCCGTTTTTTTTGCGTTCACCGGGTCCAATGTTTCATACGCAGTGTTTGGCTGAGTCTTTTGCAACACGGCTGACGCCGACTACAGCGACGGATGTTTTAGATGGTAGTCGGTGGAATCTTGATACGCCTTGGCCAAGGCGAGGAGTTCGGCTTCGCCGAACGGGCGTGCCATGAAGGTGATGCTGGTGGGCGTGCCGTTTTCGGCAAATCCGTTGGGCAAGGCCACGGCCGGATAGCAGGCCAGATTTGCCATCTGGAAATGTTGCTGCGTGAGGTTTGCCGGTTGTTCCGGAGCCGCCGCTCCTGTGTTTCTACCTGCTCCTCCCGGAGGTGTAGCGGCGCCACCAGAGGCGGGCGCGAGATAAACATCCACGCCGGCGGTGGCGTCGGCGAGGCTTTTCATCATCATCGTCCGGACACGCTGGGATTGGAGATACTCGACTGCGGGAATGAAACGCGAGGAGCGGAACTGAGGTCCGCGCGTTTTTGCGGAAAGAAGCTTGTCGCGTCCGGAGCGCAGCAATCCGTCGAAAAACGTCGCCGCCTCGACCCGTGTCTCTCCGATGGCGACCGCTTCGCTGTAGGGATTAGGCGCGCTCACGGGTATCAGTTTCACGCCGAGCGCCCGGAGCTGCTCGAGGGTTCGTTGTTCGTTTTTGACCCAGTCGGGATTCCGATCGGCGTTCTCATCGAAAGCCTCCTTGAGGTAACCGACCCGGAGTTTTTTGAAATCAAGCTTGGCATTCCAATTGAAAGGGATGTCCGAAACGCTCAGGTCGCGTCCGTCGGGTCGGCTGATGACGTTCATCACAATGGCACAGTCTTCAACCGCGCGACAGAGTGGGCCGAGACGGTCCTGCGTCCACGAAAGTGCCATCACGCCGTAACGACTGGATCGTCCAAAGGTCGGACGCAGTCCAGTAACGCCGCAACGCGCGGACGGGCCAAGGATGGATCCGCTGGTCTCCGAGCCGATGGCGAAGGCCACACAGCCCGACGCAGTGGCGGAGCAAGGACCGGCGGAAGACCCGCTTGAACCTTGGTCGAGATTCCACGGATTGTTGGTGCGACCGCCAAACCATACGTCTCCACCGGCGAGTTCGCCCGTGGTCAGTTTAGCGATCAACACCGCACCGGCGTCGCGAAGCATTTCGATCACGGTCGCATCTTCGTCGATCACCTGATCTTGATAGGCGCCGGAACCCCAGGTTGTCTTGTAGCCTTTCACCGCGATGATGTCTTTCGCGCCCCAGGGAATACCGTGAAGGGTGCCCTTGTAGTGGCCCGCGGCGATCTCCGCATCGGCCTTCTTTGCCTGAGTGCGTGCGACACGCGAGCCGTTCAAACTCAGTGGGTCTCCCAAGGTCAAACGTCCCTCCAACCTCGAGGACATGGCCTTCTGGACCATTCCGCAGCTCGCGCAGAAGTAGAACGGAGGCGCGACATCGTTTGGAATGGAGATCTTACGCAGGGTGCTGAAGCGACCGAGGCTTTGATTTGCCAAGGTCAAAATACTCTCAAGCTCTTCATCAGTGAACGAGAGACCCGCCAGCATAGAGGCACTCTTCAAGATCGCCAGCGTGACCTGGGGTGAGCCTCCCTCCTCCATCTTTGCCCAGACGACCCCGGGCAGGAGAGTCGATCCGAGACCGAGCGCGGTAAAGCTGGACATAAAACGTCGGCGAGAAACGGAGGAATGATTCATATAGGTATGCTGAATATTAAGCAGAGCTTTGAACTAGACGGGAAAAAGATCCGGCCTTTCGACCGATGGTCGAGAGGCCGGACTTTACAGAAGGTCACTGGAAGCAATTCGCGTGCGGAAACGAGAATTGGTTAACTTAAAACCGCTTGGTGATCTCGGTGGTCCAGGTACGACCAGGCAGCAAGCTGTACACAGCAGTGGGATAGCCGGTGGCGCCCGAAGAGAGCGGCGGCTTCGCATCCAGGATATTGATCACGCCAAAACGGATGGATGACGACCGTAACCATTTCGGAGCGTTCCGACCAAATTGGTAACCGGCGAATGCGTTGTAGGTGAGGCTGTCGTGCACCCGGTAAGCGTAGGTGTAGGTACCAGCGTTGAATTGCTTCATGATGTAAGCAGGGCGGCCCAGCGACTCGAAGACTGCCTGAGTGGTGGTCGCGCTCGTGTCGGCGAAACTACCGATATAGTAACCGCTGAAACCGACCGTCCAAGGGCCCTTCCGCCACGACACTGTGGTGGTGCCACGCCAACGGGTGGAGCCGTTGACGTTGACCCGATCATTTAGAATCGGGGTTCCGTTGGGCGGGCGTTGCAGCGTGTAGGATTTGCGCAAATACGCCCAGTCCGAGCTGATGGCAAATTTTCCAACCGGGAGGGTGGGGAGATTGTAGTTTCCTCCCAGATCCCAGCCGGAAGCGTACCCCTCAGCCAAGTTGAGAAAGGGCGTTGCGATCGACAAAATCTGACCCACCACCGCGGCCTGTGTGCTCTTGGAAAAAGCCGTATTGTCTGCTGCCGTGGGTGTATAGCGCACGACCGACGGATCGCCTTTGTAAGCTGCGGTGCCACTGCCGAGATCGATCTGGCCGATCGGAACACCGGCCGCGAGCTGTTTCGCAGTGTAGGCTTTCAAAAGCTGGGCGTCGCTGTCGAGAATCTGCGAAACCGAGAGGGAGCCGATAACATTGGATTGGCTGATCTCCCAATAGTCGGCACTGATGCTCAGCCCCTTCACCACTGGGACATCGACCACGATGCCCGCGCTCTTGCCTTTCGAATCGGCGGGCTTGAGCGCCTTGTTGCCGAACGTGAGGTTGCGCGTCACATACGGACCCTCGTTGGTGACGGGATTGCGGTAGGGGTCCAATGTGCCAGGCGCCGCACTGGTGGTGTATTGGGTGGGCGCATACAGCATCGGCAGACTGGGCGCGGTGAATCCCTCGCTGGCGGACCCGCGTAACATCACGGAATCGACGGGTTTCCAGTTGATCCCGACCTTGGGCTTCGTCGTGTTGCCGAAATCGCTGTAACGTTCATACCGAGCCGAGCCGGAAAGTTCGAACGACTTCACCAGCGGGACGTGGTTCTTTGGGGCGGCCAATGGTATGATGGTTTCGGAATAAAAGCTGGAGACCGTGCGGTGACCGGCACTGTCCGGTGCCGGAGGAAATTGAAGAAAGTCATTGTCCGTCGGATCGAGGCCCGATCCGGGCGGGTTCACGCTGACGAAGGGAGGACGGAGGTCGCTGTACTTTTCCTTTCGATATTCACCTCCGAACGCGAGCGAAACGTCGCCGCTCCACAGCGTGTAGATACTGCCGTAAGCATGCGCATCCACACTGGCAATCTCGCTGCGACCGTCGCGACGAAAGCCCTGGATGAAAGAAGACATGACAGACGCTGGATTATGGTAAACCTGATCCGCAACAACGCTGTTTCCTTGGACTTTGAAGGTATATCCGAAGGGATTAAACGCGGTGGCTGGATCCGTGTTCATAAGGGCGTTATGCAAAAGACTTTCGCGCACGTAGAACGCGGATTTGTCGACGACTGCCGCACGGCTGTAGAGCAATCCAGTTTCCCAATTCCACGTATCGCCCACCTTGCCGCGAAATCCCGTGACCACGCGGGCAAGGTTGGATGTAACATTTGTCCGATCCGGCGGGACATCCTTCACCAGTTCAGACTCGAGTGTGATCGACCGTGGTGTACCCGTGAGACGGGCAGTACCATCGGCATTGGGCGTCCCATTCACATTGTAGAAACGCGAACCGTAGGGATTGTAAGGATTATCGACGGACATAGGAGCGAGCGCATCCGCCGTCGGCGCGCTGATGCTGATCGGAGAGCGGACAGTGACTGAATCTGCGTGGTAAAAGGAAATATCCGCGAAAGCCGTGATCTGATTGGTGACGTCGAACTCGAGTCCGTTAAACGAGTTGATGCGATTGCTGCGCGGAGAACCGATGAAAAACTGATTGATGTTAATATAGAAGTCTGGATCGGCCAAGCGGGTCGGACCCACACTCGTCAGCGACAAGACGCCACCGACGGGCCGGAAATAATTGTCGGTTGTTCCGCTGCCGATACGGAACTTCGGATACAAACCAACGGAGCCACGTCCGTCGACCCGCCGGCAAAATCGGCGCCGAAGCTGAGGGTCGTCTGCACGCTCTGGCCGTCGCCCTGTTCGGGCACTCCGTAGCGCGCCTTTAATTCGGTTCCGCGAAAATCTTTTCGCATGATGTAGTTCACGACGCCGGCCACGGCATCGGAACCGTAGACAGAGGAGGCGCTGTCGCGCAGTACTTCGATTTGCGCTATACCCTGCGTCGGCAGTTGATTCACATTCACTGAGTAGTTCAGCGCACCGCTCGTTGGGTGCGAAGCAAGGCGTCGGCCGTTGAGCAGAATGAGGGAGTTGCTCGCGCCGATGCCACGCAAATTGATCGCGGCAATGTCACCGCGCGCGCCCGCACTGCCCTGCGTTGTCTCATTGAGCGGGACGTTGGTGACTTGAGGCAGTGCGGTCAGCAACTCGGCCGGAGTGATGGCGCTGCGCACTTCCATCGCCTCCGCGCTCATGATAGTGACCGGCAGAACTTTTTCGACGTCCAGGCGTTTGATGTTAGAGCCGGTCACCGAGACCGCCTCTAGTTTGATCGCCTCGTCGGTTTCTTTTATCGACGGTTTATCTGTCGCTTCTTGGCCTCGCAGAGCGGAGGGCAATCCGTTCGCCACGAGAGCAAAAATTGCCGCGAAGACGATTGTTTTGGTGTCATAAATGCGTGAACGATGAATGCAACTCATAGGGTAGTTAGGTGACAAAAATGTCGACCGGGTTAGGGATTCACTGACGCGTTTCAGCGCAGCAGCTTAAATACCATTAAGTTATGGAAAATAATCTGCGGGTCGCATAGCTTAATTGCTAATGCTGTAATAGCTTTAGAATAATGATGGTTTATCAATATCCGAATTTTCATGCACATACCTCTTTTTACATGATGAATACCTTTATCGGGCGCGTCTTCGAAATAAGTCGCAGCGTTTAAGCCAGATGAAGACGCAAGCGATGGTGACGATGGCGATGAAGGCTTGCTTCGAGATTCAGACACTCGTGCTGCTTGCCATGCCATCGCAGGGATGCGCCGGCCCACCTTACTACAAGGCCTGCGGCTCTAAGTTAACGGCTCTTTGTCAATTGAAGGGATGAAATGTTTTTCACTCATCCTCGGTGCTCGAAATACACCGTCTGCCGGTAAAAAATTTTCCGGGAGAGACGAGGACTTGATCCGACAGATCACAGCTCGTCATTTTCCGTTGGGATTTACCGTGCTCGGCGCAGATGGTGGATGGTTCGATCCCAAACAGAAATTTTTTGTAAAGGAAGAGTCACGGCAAATTCTGATCTGCACGAATTCTCACATTCGTTTGCGCGACTGGTGCCGTGAACTGGCCAAGGCCCTGGGTCAGAAGCAACTACTCGTCGTTGAACTCGGACCGGCTCACACTTTTCGAATCAATAAGAAGCGCTAAAAAAGGCGGGCAATAGTAAGAACGACGACGGTTGCGTAGGCGTTGCTTATTTCGGCTACAAGCTACGCTGACTTCGGAGCCACGTCCCACAATGGTTCTCGCTGCATGAAACCCTGAGCTTTACTCTCGATGGTTCCGTTTTACTCAAGTGCAACGCAAAGATGACCTATCAAATCAAAGACCTGATCGATTCACGGAATGGAGAATTGTATCGGCAAATCTCAAGCAAGCTCCCGATCGAATTAATCGCGGCTAAAGATGATAACTGGAGGGCCGAAACAAAAGATGGCAAAGGAATCATTGAATGGGCGTCTACGCGCTATCCCATTGCGTGCTTCACACACGAATTGCTGCACTTGAGCTTCGATCAACGGGGAATGGGTTGTCCCGGATTCAAGGTCACGGCTTCGGTGGAAAACGAAAAGGCGGTGCACGACAGCGTCGGCGAAAGACTGCCCTTTATTTGTAATCAGCTCATTCATCATAAGATCTTCCAAGAGTTTATTGCCATGGGATTTCCGAGCGAAGAGTTCTTAGGGGAATCCTCTCTAGATGACGCCAACAACTGCGCGAAACGGGACCTCCCCAAGCTCAGGGTGCTTAAAAAGAAATATCCTGGGGGCCTACCGTGTAAGGTTTTTGTTTTCCCTTACCTCTTTTTGCGAAGTCCGGAGGACAACACAGCCGAATCGAAACAGCTGCTGAAAGAACTTAGAAATCTCTGCGACCAAAATTTTTATGAGCTGGGAAAAATAATCACCGCACTGCAACAGGATCCGAAGCCTTACATACCGGACTACTTGCGAAAGATATTTGTTCTCTGTGACCAACCCGAAGTCTCTTTCGCGTACGTCTGACGCCTCGAGCGCCGACGACCGCTTCGCGGTAATCGGTGGGCGTACGACCTGCTAGTCTCGAGCAATGTTTTTTCGCCGGCTGGGATTGCCTCTTGTCCTTGTTTTTCTATTCGCCGGTGTCGGTTTTGCGCGCGCGCCTGATCGCGTGGTTTATTACTTTGATTGGTTTCCAGGACCTCAATTCATCGGCCTCTTTGCGGCGCAGCAGCAGGGGTTTTTTAAAGAGGAAAACCTTCAGGTCGAGACGGTGCCTTTCGCATTCGGCCAAAACGCGGCGAAAATCATTTCCGATGCGGACTCTGCTACATGCGCGCTCGGCACGATCGAGGGTTATATTTTTCTGCAGAGACGAGCGGCCGGTTTCGATTTGAAAGCGATGGCCGCTACCCTGCAGGAAAGCCCGGCCGGTTTCATGTCATTAAAAAAAAGCGGAATCGGATCCGCACGAGATTTCGCCGGGCACCGGATTGGCGTGCATAAATTTACCGAGGCCATCTATCGGTGGTTCCTGCAGCAGGCCAATGTTCGGGAAAGTGATGCGACGATGGTGTTGGTTCAGAACGATGTCGGTCAGCTCATCCGTGGCGAGGTCGACGCGATGCAGGGCTTTGCGGTGGAAGAGTTCGTTCAAATCCAGAACGAAACGAAAGGGCAGGGGCGGTTTCTTAGTTTTGCCGAACTGGGATTTTCGTCGTATTCCCAGGTTTTCTTTACGACCCAACCCATGATCGATCATCACGCCGACGAGCTGAAACGTTTTTTTTCCGCGGTGAGGCGCGGCTGGGTCTGGTCGTTTTCCCATCCTGCTGAAGCCGCTCGTCTTCTCCGTACGCGTTGCCCCGAATTGGAACCGCAAATTGCTTCCGCTTCGCTTCAGGCGCTTAAGGCTTATGTTTGCCCGGGCGACCAGTTGCCGCTGGCTCGAATGGACGAGGAAAAATGGGCGTTGATCGAGAATCGCGCACAAAAGATCGGGCTGATAAACCACCCGGAGCCGGTGGAGTCGTTTTTGCGTGTGGATATCGTTGACGAAAAAGGCCGGCGCTAGTGCTACTCCGTCAAGCCGCTTTTCGGAAATGAATCTGGAACCACAGAGGCACGGAGTTCACAGAAAAAAGCAAAACCGGAGAGCACGCAAAAGACAGCGGAAGTGCCTCGCGGAGGACGCGGTGGTCGTAGCGGGTGCAAGGCAAGTTTAGGGCTCGAAGTGGCGTGATCGTCTCGCTTGTAGGTTCGATGCGGCCGATGAGCCTGTTTCACTCTTTTCGAACGAACAGTACTTGAAAAATAGATGGAATTTCAGGTTACAGCCGATCAGAATACGGTCTCCACGGTATAAAGAATTTCGTGGAAATTGGCCACGAAGGAATTGGCCACGAAGGGGGACGCCAAGCGGCTGTTCTATCGTCGAGTAGGAGCTAACGAAGGATATACGCAAAGCCACCCCTAAGCTCAGAGGGGTGGGGCGTGACCGCTGGGCCTGCCGACGGGGTTATCGCGATGAAAAACTTGGATTCCACGTAAGCAGATTGCGCATGGCTAAACTAGGATTGCATCTTCCGGGTGACGGCGGGTCCAGCGGTCCCGCCCTACCTCCGGAATTGTTGTTCGCTTTGCGTCTTGGCGCCTTTGCGCGAGCTTTCTGGTGTGACCAGAGGAACACCCCGAACGGTACCGCACATGAAATCTGACGTCAGAAGTAATCCGCATTCTTTAATCAGAATAATTGCCGATACCGGCCACTGGAGGACGTTGCTATGATATATTTGTAACGTATCGAATGCCGCTCTCAGCGTCTCGTTCGACACGCTGCGCATTTTCTGCGCGGGTTTTCCTGCGTTTTCCAGGGCCAAGAGAGCGGACTCTGCCTCGGTGAGAGCACGTTTTTTAACGAAAGCGCGCTCCTAACGGAGTGGTTTCATCTGCCGTTTTTATTACCCCATTAATCGACGGATAGACTCATTTTATATGCCTCCTGCCGCGCGGCCCTTGAAACTCGAGATTATCCGCCCCGACGATCTGCTGCATTTGCAGTTTGAGCTTACGAACATGAGTTTGGACGCCAGTGATGCGTCCAATCCTCAATTTGTCATTTCCGATCCGAACAAGTCTGCTTTTCTCGGCGTAATATTTCCGCCGCAAACGATCACAGAGACGGCCTATTTCGAATATTCGATTGTTCCACCGGATGCGCCGACAAATCCCGACAAAGGCAAGAGCGCAAGCGATAATGAACCTCTAGATCCACCGGGAGTAACAGGGCCGAAGCGTCATGCCGTAGCCAAGCTCGCTCATTCTTCACGCTTGGTTTTTTCCGTTCCTCCTGGCGTGAGAATCCCTTTTTCAACGAACGGATTGCTCGATTGGTCGAATCTCGTTCTTCACGTAAATCCCATCGCCGCGATCGGATCTTCACCGACATCGCAGCAGATCGCGAATGCACCCGACATTCAAGAGCCGGCATCCAACGAGACTGCGATTGAGCTTCCCTATCGCTTGGTAATTTCTCCGACGAGCGACGTTGCTTGGAAGCATCGCGCAAATCCATTCACTCATCAGGGTCGAACGGAGCTCTGGCATACCCGGCTGATGCTTAAAACGGCCGACGGAATCCTGGAGCCCAACCAAAATAAAGGAGCGACGCTTCGCGCCATTTGGTCGCCCGATTTCAATTCGTTCAATCCACCACCTACGACTCAGAAAGATCCCGATCTGAACCTGACCGCGATGTCGCCCAATGATCGGCATCAAATCGTCATCTTAACCTCGGCATTTCACGGTTATGAGGTGGATAAGATCTTTAAGATTAACCTACCTGCGGGCGGTCCGGGGCGGTTCGATTTTATCGATCGAGGTCAGCTTGTAGAATTTACAGTGACCGTTTCGTACGTTCCCCAGCCCTTTGTCGCCGAGCAGCTCATGCTGTCCTCGTTTGGGGGATGGTTACGCTCGCGTGGATTTTGGAGTCCGCCGCGCACCGTCGCTCCGGTGGTAGGGCGGCAGGGTATAGGCATCCTGGTGGACGCCGTACACGGGCTTAACTTTGAAGGGCGGAACCTACCGCCAGTTGGCGAGGCGAATGTGGTTAATGAAGTGAATCTCGCAAGGCTCCGGCGAGCGCGAGAAACCCTCGATCTTTCGGAATGGGTTCATCACGCATCACAGGGCCGCGATCACTATGTGCGCATCGTTTACGAGGGAGAGCTTTGGCCTTTCCGGCATCGAGCGGCGTTAGTCAAGGTGACCGAACGCAAGTTTGAGGAAACGAATGGAGCGGTCGGCGCCTATCTGATGCAGCGGATGTTCATCATCGTTCGAGAACCAGAAAAGACGTTTTCAAACGATGATCGAGGCAACCCGTTCAAGATGGTCAGGCTGACGACGCTCGTGACACCGGACATCGCGTTCCCGGAGATCATCGCCGATCCTCCGAAGTCAGCCAACGCAACCCACCGCTCTTTCTGGGTGGAAGTGATGACGGGCGCGAGCACGCGAGACTACTTTAAGTTTCACGCAGTAGGTCGTGATATCACGGGCTCATTGGTAGATTTCACGGCCGCTCTCATGTTTGTTTCGGTCAGCGACATTGGCGATTCCAAGACGCTAAAAATTGTCGCGAAGACCTATAATGATCCGAGCAATATTGCGCGT
>WNFI01374696.1_pt1 | contig 35503 bp, 38 predicted proteins | sample 5400471 | NCBI WGS metagenome assembly WNFI01 (sample SAMN13153348, study PRJNA577476) | soil metagenome | isolation source: 100 cm saprolite on Douglas fir-dominated hillslope | place: USA:California | collected 2013-09-17 | reverse complement strand
CATCCAGGAATCGGTCGACGTTCTCGACGGTCGTTGTTACCAGGATCATGACTGTCCTCCTTACGAGTGGATTGCTTCGGAGGCGTCGTACGCATCGCCCTCGATCAACCACCAAAATGATTCGAATTTCGAAGCTATTCCTTCTAATATAGAAGTATGACTATTAGCAACGAACCAACTGAAACCGGTGCCCGCGATCGCCGTCAGTACGGCGAACTCTGCCCGATCGCCCTGGCGCTTGACGTAGTCGGCGAGCGGTGGGCGCTGCTTCTGCTTCGAGAGCTGTTTGCCGGGCCGAACCGCTTCACGGATCTCGCCGAAGGCCTGCCGGGCATTGGAACGTCGGTCCTGGCGGAACGCCTCCGGCAGCTGGAGAACGATGGTTTGGTCAGCCGGCGTCGGCTCGGCCCTCCCGCCCGCGCGCAGGTGTATGAGTTGACGGCTCGTGGTGCGGCCCTGAAACCCGTGCTCGCCGGGCTCGTCTGGTGGGGCGCGGTCTACCTGGCAGGAAAGGGCGAGGACCTGACCACCCGTGGGCGCTGGCTGCTCCAGGCAATGGCCACTGCGGCGGGGAGTCCACCTCGGGGAACTGTGACCACGAATTTCGTTCTCGACGGAGAGGAGTCGTCGTTAGTGGTCACCAAGGAAGGTGTCGACGCAAGGGATGGATTGGACACAGCCGCGCAGCTGACCATCAGAGGCGCGGCGCGAGATCTCCATCGGATTGCCACATCGGCGAACAAAGGAAAAGCACATTCGAAGCGGTTCGTCGTCGAGGGCGACCGGCGGTCGGCCGATCGACTTCTCGATTACCTTGCCGAGGGCATGCGCCGTGCGACAGCCCCTGCGGCGCCGATAGGGTGATTTGTTGGGCGTTGCGGTCTAGGAGAACGGCGTTGTCGGCCGGTCCTGCAGAACGCCATTGTCATAAAGGTCGACCCGCTCGTTGTAAAAGCTGATCAGGTTCTCGATCTTTGGACACTCTGGGATGGGGGCCGGGTAGCTCCAGGCGACGTCCTGCACCATCTTGTCGCCGACCGGACCTGACCAGTACCGCGCCACGCCCTTGTACGGGCATCTGGACACTGATGAGGTCGGCTCGAGCAGATCCATGCGCACGTCCTGCTTCGGGATGTAGTAACGCGTGGGCAGTCCAGTCTCGAAAAGCAGGATCGGGCGGTGCGTTTCGGCAAGCCCAACGGCGCCGATCTCGACCTTCACGTGCCGCGAGCTGTGCATCGTGTCGACTCTCGTGTACGGGTCTCGCGGGTGGACGAAGACTTCCTCGTCTTCCTCGAACCACGCGTCCATCTGGTTCCAATAGAACGTGAGGTGGTCCTCGAGAGGAGCTCGATCGCCGGCTGGTGTGGCGTACGCACGCGCTGCATTGTCAGCGACCCGGTCATTGACCGCGACGCGCCATCGAATGGCGTCAGCCGAGCCGTCAGGGCGATCCTTTCGATCGAGATACTCCACGCGAACGTCGGCGATCGGAAACCAATACGCAGGCGGCCGCTTGGTTTCGTAGACGAGAAGCACGTGATCGCTGTCCGCGATCAGCTTGCCGCCGAAGTATGTCCTGACTCGCCGAGGGCTGGCCTCGATATGGACTCCGTCCTTCAACATCGCACGGTCGGCCGCCGCATGTACGCCATTTGTTGTTTGCAAATCAGTTGTCTCCCTTTATAGGCGTGAAATTCTCACTCGACTGGCTCCATTCCAACGCCGATCAGGAGCACGGATCCGGAAAGCCCGGATCCGTGCCGAAAGGAGGCGTGGGTCTTTAACGCGGCGGGAACTGAGAGTTGGGCACGGGCCCGACTAGGTTTGCCGTCGGAGGCTTTGCGGTGAAGCCGATGACGGCGCAGTTGATGTCGATTCCGACGCTCCCATACGGTGCGCCCCCAGGGCCCGTCAACAGGTCTGGACGAGTAGCGGCGAGGTTGAACACTTCGTTCTCGTCGATCTGGCGAGTGTTCAATCCTTCATCGATCGCCTTCTGAGTCCACTGGCCGAGTTGCGCGTCCCACAGCGGGCTGTACGCATCTGCGTGCCTTGGATCCGTCAAGGTCGGGAAGTCGCCGAACACGTTGAGCAGGTCGCCGCCATTGCGCAGGCTGTTGATCAACGCAGTGTTCGAGGCCGACGCGTCCTCTGACGCATGACCGTCGAGGATCAAGTTCAGGAATCCCTGCGACTGCTGGTTGTTGGGCCCCGTTTGGCCGTTGATGAAGCCAAAGAGTCTCTCGCGAGAGGATCCCAGGAAGTCGTCCCCGCCGTTGTAGGCGGCTTTGGCGAGAGCCGGCACAAAGGTCGACCGCTCCAGGACCGCGGCCAGTGGGTCACCTGCCTCGGTGCTGAGGTAAAGGATGGGCTGCCCCGCATCGAATCCCTTCACCAGGAGGAGATCGACCCAGGAGTCAAAGTACTGTCCGGAAGGAAACGGCGGCTGGGCAATGTGGATGCCGAGTACGCGGTCTCCGGTGTTGGTGTGAGTGGTGACGTCGAATGGACCGTCACCGCTGGCAACGATCGGTGCGTTGTACACGACCGAGCTGCCGGCGATCTGGATGAACGGGCTGTAGCCAGGACCCGCGACAGCGCCAGGAGAGAAGCTGGCCGGCGGAAACACGTTCGGTCCTGCAACGAGCGTTCGGGTCGGGGTGAAATCGGGCTCGCCCTGGAAGTGGACAACGGCAGGTCCGAACTTATTCTGGTCCGCGGTCGGTGAATCGAGCGTCACGGTCTGCACGCACTCCGGGCAGCTGATCCCGATGTTCGCGAGCTTAGGGGCGTAATTGAGACCGCTGTTGTGGGCGAGTCCGACGTCCGAGGCCTCGGTCAGGATGAACCACACGTCGTGGCCATTCGCTGTTCCCTTGTACAAAGGCAGGCGAACGGTCTCCTGGGTCAGATCAACCTGAAGCGCGCTTTCCAGGACCAGTTGATTCCGGGGAAGGAGTCCCGTCAGCTGGCCCAAACCGCTGGCCGCGCCTGGCGGCCTATCGTCCGCCTTGGCGGGAGCTGGCCAATGGCTGGCGATTCCCAACGCCAGCACAGAAAGTCCGAGCAAGATGGCTGCCAAGGTTCTGCGAGCGCTTCCGAGACTCAACACTTGAACTTTCATGCGAGCCTCCTCCGCAACGCGAACCAAAAAGAATCGACGTTTTGCATGAGCACACTCCTGATCTTTGTGACGCCGTCAGATGACGATGTCGGATGGAGCTGTAGTCCCGGGCCGGGCGCGGCCGTTACAGTCCGGTCGGAGCGTCTCTCCAGCGCCGGAACGCGCGCAGCAACGAGTCCCGGGTTGCCGGCTCGATAGATTTGCCGGTCAGGCCTCCGCTGAGTCGGATCAGCGCCCGCATCTGCTCCAGATACTCACGGCAGCCCGCACACGTAGCGAGGTGCGCCTCAAAGCGCACGCGGTCCGATTCAGGAAGCGTGCCCTCCAGATATTCCGTGATGACCTCGACCAGCTCCTGGCAAGCCATCTCCTGGAGAGTGTCATCGTCCTTGTGCATCAGCCAATCAGTATCGGAGTTCGGAGCCACGTTACGCATCCTCCGCGAAATAGATCTCGAGAATTGAACGCAGCCGGCTCCGTCCGCGGTGCAGCAGAACGCGCTGGTTCGCCTCGCTCAGCTCGAGCGCTGCGCACACTTCGTGGGCCGGCCATCCGTGCACATCTCGAAGAGTCACCACGACACGCTGCGAACGTGGCAGGCTCTGCAAACCGCGACGCAAGACCTCCATGGTCTCGCGCTGGACGGCAACTTGTTCAGCCACCCCCGACCACGGGTGAGGAGGGGTCGACCAGTGACCCGGAAAGCTGGGATGGTCGGGGGGCAGAAACCGTTCGGGGCTGACGGCCGGGCCATCTCGGTCTTCGGATTCGAGCTCAGAGAATCGGACCGTCCGCTTCTCGCGTGCGCCTCGAGTTTTGGCGCGATTGGTCAGGATCTTGAACAGCCAGGTCTTCACGGTCGAGCGACCCTCGAATCGACCTATACCCGTCAGCACAGCCAACCAGGTCTCCTGAACCACCTCTTCGGCCACGGCATCGACTGATACGAACGCCAGTGCGAGTCGTTTGAGCGACGGGCTATAGGTGTCGACGAGCCAGGTGAAGGCTGCTTCATCACCATCGCGCAACCGGTCGATCAGCTCAGCCTCTGAGGTGTGATTCGCCGCTACCAGGACCACGGCACTTTCCTACGGCTGCTTTGTGACACCAATGTGACTGTCCAACACCAAAGTCATTGAACTTCTCCGATGATCTAGTCGGGCCCGCCGGCTTGCGACCTGAAACCCCCTGTCCAGAAGGCCATTCCACGAACTGGGTCGGCATTGCGGCGAGCGCGGGGAACGGCTCAGCTGTCTGCTTCAGCCGAACTCCTACATCTTGTTGGCTGGGGAGCAAGGATTCGAACCTTCAACGTTCTGATCCAGAGCGATCAGTGCTATCGCCAATCGCACTTTTGAGTTTGAGTTGCCGCGTCTGATACGTGAATTACGTAGTGGCTCTGCGTCTGAGCCCGGGGCGCAAATTTGGCGTGAAACCGGCGAGCAGCGCCTCTAAGAGCCGTTGCCTAGCCCGGTCCGATGCTTAGGTACCGAGGCCAACAACTACGGCCAATGCGCGATCGACTTCCCGAAGCTCGCCAAAGGCGAGCAGCCCATGGGACTCGCCCAGCCGGCTCGGATCGACGGCCCCGAGCTGCTCCACCAAGACCCGCCTCCGCTGACCGTCGATTTCCACCTCAGGCCTGAATGAAGCCGGATGGGCGCGTGTTGATGTCGGCGCGATGATCACTGTGGACAAGCTGAGCAGTTCGTCGGCCTGAAGGACTACGCCATAACGTCGCCCGGCCTGCTCGTGGCCCCTGGTTCCTCGGGGGACACGAAGGCGAAAGACTTCACCCCGCTGCACGAAGTGATTCCATCAAATGCGTGACACGGACTTTTTCCGCACGATCCTCGCGGTCGTCGCTCAACAGTTTCGCTTCAGCAGCTAAGTCACCACGCCGCCCTCGCCTGGCCAGCTCGACGATTGCTTCTCGGACGGCGTCGGACTGACTTCGACCCGACCCCGTCAGTGTTCGGAGTGCTTTCTGAGCCTCTTCATCCAGCCTGATCGAGATCGCCTTCTCCACTGGAGCCATTGTATCACAATTGTATGACGACCCGCCTAACGAACCCCACCTTCAGGCGTGACCCCAGCACCGGAGCGCAATGGGCCGGCATCCTGTACCTCGTCCCCAGAGCACAGGTATTCGACTGCAGGCAAGCTCACAATGATGGCTGCGTTGCCTACGGAGAGGTCCAGCGCCAAACCATCTGCCGGATCGATCGTAGTCGTCACCTTCGATACCGAACCAGCTGCCTACGGCGTCGCGGTCGATGAGCAGCAGCGGACCGCCCTCGGTGGAGACTTGGCCTAGTTCGTCCATCTCCCGAGCATCCTCTCATGGCGGCAAGAGGTGGGCGGCTCGAACGTTTTGGGATCGGCAGTGGTGGCTGGGGAGGAAGGATTCGAACCTTCAACCTTCTGATCCAGAGCAACACGCACTAACTGCTGATTGCGTTTGTGAACTGGCTTATCGCGCCTGATACGTGAATTACGCGGCCGCTCCGCGTCTGAGCCCAGGGCGCAAATTTGACGCGAAACCTGCGCGAATTCCTCGGACCTGGCCCTTCTGTTTCGGTCAGATTCTCATACGCCCAGGCGAAGAACTACCGCCAGTGCACGATCGAGCTTGCGAAGCTCGCCAGACGCCAGTAGCCCCTTGGCTCAGCCCGTTAGGAAGGCGGTCAACCGCCCGTATTTGTCATCACGCCAGCCGGGAGCCGCGTATAGGTGCCGGCATACAGCAAACCGCAGTCGGAGCTGATCTTGCTCAGCACCAGGGTGTCGCCGGTCAGGGTGTAGCGGTACCTGCCGATGCCGCACCAGTCGACGATGAAATCGATCTCCGAACCGTTGACGACGACGTTTCCGCTGATGATCATGATCAGGAACGAGTACCCACCCAACTCCAGCACTCCCGTCTTGAGCTCATGGACTTGCGGCTGCCAGGCGCCAGTCAGGGCGTCGGGGACCGGTCCGCCTGGTGGCCAGCTCGGTGAGCGATCGTGTTCCGGGGTAAACGCCGAGTTGGGAGGGTTCCAGGGCACCTCCGCCTGTGCCGCGGATGGGGAAACCGATGGCACAGGGTGCCCCTTTCGGGAAGGCACGGTTTGGGTGTGGAGGTGAGCGTTTATGAGCACGGCGGCGATGACTGCGACGACGAGCAAAAGCGCCATCAGCTGAGTCGCGATGCGAAAGCTTGGCCGGGAGACGAACAAGCCCGCAAGCCCGAACGTGCGCCGCTTAGGGCGGGAATTCCGCCGCACCATGTCGATCACCCGATTCTCAAGCCATGGAGCCGGTGGAATGACCTCGTCGATTGCCAGCACGAACGTCCGCTTGAGGAGGTTTTCGTTTGTCTTCATGCGTCTTCCACTCCGATCAGACCCCTGAGCTGCCGCATGGCGCGAGAAACCTCGCTCTTGACCGCGTCTTCGCTCGATCTGGTAATGACGGCTATCTCTGCCATCGGCAAATCGAGATACCAATGAAGGACGAGCATCAATCGCCTCCGGTGCCTCAGTCGACGGATCCCGCGCCGGAGTTCTGCGAACGTGGTGTGTGGGTCATCCGGGGGCATTGCGGGCGATTCAACGTCTGGAAACTTCAGCACCGACCACCAGCGCGTCCGTCGAGCAGATCGGCACTCGTTGGCGACGATGCCGAGGAACCAGGGCCTCATCTCGGCGCCGGCTCTGAGCTGGTGGAGCGACCGCCACGCCTTCAGGGACGCCTCCTGGACGACGTCCTCGGCCGCATGCCGATCGTGGAGCATCGCGCCCGCCAATCGATAACCTGACGCGACGATTGGCCCCAACAGCGACGCGAATGCTTCATCGTCGCCTGCCCGCGCCCGATCGATCAGGTCGACGTCCAACGGATGCCTTCCCACTTGAGCGGGATTGCCGAACATCGACATGAATACGCGCCTACCTAGTCCCCAGGTGGCAAGAATCTGCCGCCCCTCGATCAACCTCGGCGCTTTTGCCCGTGGGTGCGCGACGCAACTGCCGAAAATACTGACGTCGCGGGCCTGTTGGTGACCGTCACCCGACAGATTCTTGCCACCGAGTAGATGGGTGGGCGCGTCTTCAGATCGGGTTGTCGTGCTAGCCCCAGCCCACGTGCCCGCGTCAACAAACCAAGCCTGAAGGAGAACCGTCATGCTCAAGCGACTCGCGGCATTCGCTTCCGCCGCTTCGGCGGTGGCCACTCTCGCGACCCTCGGCGCGGCATTGCCAGTGCACGCCGAAGGCGCACAGTTTCCCAACCCGAACGCCACCTGTATGGGGTGGTTGGCAGAGGCGTCGAACCCCAACGCAAGTGGCGATCACATCGCCTTGATTGCACAGAACGGCGACGCGAGCACACTCGCGCAGGCGAGGCCGAGCGGTGACGGATTCCCCGCGCTGATCTCCTGCGTGGCGCGAATCCCGTGACCGTTTGGAGGTTGACAAATTGTTTGGAGGTATCTACATGAGCACCAGTCGGAGACTCATTTGCGCGGCCGGCCTTGTCGTTGGGATTCTCGGCGCCGCGCCCATGACGGCGAGTGCCACGGAGCCTGTCATCTCCACCCGCACGATCATCGTCAGCACCCCGTCACCCAGCATTTCCTGCCGACCCTACGGCTACAGTTTCGGCACTCTCGCGACGTTCACCGCCGAGTTCCACCTCATCCAATTCTTCGAGGGCCCGACGCTGGTGAAGGCGATCAACCACATCGATACCACTGGCATCCTCTACCGCTCGGATGATCTGTCCAAGACGATCCCGTACGGCGCCAACCTTACGCGCACGCTCGACCCCGCGGCCAACACAATCACGATTACAGGGCTGTTCCGCTACACACATCCGGACGGGAGCGGGATGGTTGCCCTCGACGCGGGCAGGACGTTCGTCGTCCCGCCGACCGTCATAATTGACACAGGGCCGACCATGGTCGAGTGGCAGATGGCGGTCTGCGCTGCCCTGGCAGCCGAGTGAACCGAGAGCCCAGCGCACGGTGAAGTTCGCCCGATGCTTTCAACATAAGGGAGGATGAGGCGATGTTCATTCGCGCTACGCATCTGCACACGCCACCTGACAAGGTGGACCAAACAATCGAGAACTTCCAGAAACAGGTGATTCCGAGCGCCCGATCGACGCCAGGCTTTTTCGGTGCTGTGCTACTCGCCGATCGCAAGAGAGGAACGGGCATCGGGATCACGTATTGGGAGACGGCGAAGGCTCTTTCTGCGAGCGAGGAGGTTGGCATTCGGACGCGAACCCAGGCGGCCAACAACGTACCTGGGACTCAGATCGTCAATGTCGAAAGGTACGAGATGGTGATCCTGGATCGGTCGCAGCCGCCGAAGCCCGGCGAGTTCGTACACGTCAACACATTCAACGGCAACCCCGATGACATTGACGCAGCCGCTGCGTTCGTGCGCAGCAATGTGATGCCTTTGCTGAAGTCGCTCAAAGGGTATCGCGCGATTGCGATGGGTGTCGACCGACAGAGTGGGCGGAGCACCCTTTCTACCATGTGGGATACCCTTGCCGATCTGGAGGCGAGCGACCGCAACGTTTCCGACCTGCGCAACAAGGCCGCGCAGACTGCCGGAGCTGATGACGTCCAGGTCGAGATTTTCGAAGCGGCAATTTTCGATTTCACACTCGCCGCCGCGGCGCCGAGCGGGAGCTAGCCGCAACAAGGCGGCCGCTCTTGCGGTCTGATCAGTGAATTACGCAGCGGCTCCTAGTCTGAGCCGAGGACAAAATCTGGCCCACGAATCGAACTTGTCCAGATATCCACCACCATCTACCGACGGGCGAAAATGATGGAGTCACCTCGGCGCGTGAACGCGCGAAAGCTGGTCATCAGTGTCAGCGTCGTCGCCCTGTTGGCGCTGGTGGCAGTTCTCGGAGCCCTTACCGCGAACAATCTTCGAAGGCCGGTACCGGCGCTCCCAGCTGGCGGGACCCTGCTTGCGACGATTTCCATGCAGTCAGCCCGCGACGTTACAGCCGGCTTCGGCTCGATCTGGGTCTCCACCGGCCCGGGCAGCTCCGTGGTCAGGATCGATCCGACGACGTACGCCGTCACCGCGGTAATCACATTGGCGGATCCTGCGGCGATCCTGGCCGTAGGCACCGATTCGATTTGGCTGACCAGCGCCCCTGGCAACCGGGTGAGCCGGATCGACCCGGCAACCAACCGCGTCGTCGGGAGCCTCATCTCCGGAGAGCGCGGGGCCTTGGGAATCACAGTCTTCGACGGCTACGTCTGGGTCGCAAACCACAATGGGGATCCGACCGGTTCGGTGGCGAAGATCGACCCCGCCAAGATGCAGGTCGTCGACCGGATCCCCGTCGGCGATGAACCGGATGCCGGGCCGAGCTGGATAGCAGCTGGTGCAGGTTCGATCTGGGTCGGCGTCCAGAACATCAAAGCCGTCGTTCGGATCGATCCGAGCAACGACACCATCGTCGCCACCATTCCGGACAAAGGCGTCTGCCGTGAAATAGTCGCCGACAACCGAGCCGTCTGGGTCGCCGGTGGCTGCGTCCCCACTACGCACAAAGTCGTCGGTCGACTCAAACTCCCCGGCCCGGCCTGGGCGGCCACCGTCGCGTTCGGGTCAGTCTGGATTACTGACCCGCAGGATGGGCTCCTCTTCAAGGTCAAGCCTAACTAAGCGACTGCGGCCCGTCGCCCCGAGCAGGGCTGGAGGTGCGCGTCGTTGAAGATATAAGTGATGCCACGACAGGGGAGTACGCCTACCTCTCGACGTCCCTGACTCCCACGCGGACGGTCGGGCTCCGGGTAGTGCTTGCACCAGTAGGTGCGGCGGCCAAGCGGGTGCTGCTCGGTCGCCAGGCCTGAGGGCCGTGGTGGGGCATAGAACGGCCTGAGTTTTGTGGACACTTCCCCGTATGGCTACACATTGTTGGCTGGGGAGGAAGGATTCGAACCTTCAACCTTCTGATCCAGAGCAATCTGCAATAACGCCGCAAGTGTTTTCGACTTGGGTTACCGCGTCTGATATGCGAATAGCGTGGTGGCCCCTCGTCTGAGCCCGGGACGCGAATTTGGCGTGACACCCGCGCGTAGCGCACGCACGGCATGGTTAGCCTGGAGCGGTCTTCGCTCTCGAGCTCAGGTAGGCCGGGCTGGAGCCTCCCCAACGATTTGCTCCATCAAAGTTGCAGCAAGCCAGCGCTCATAGTCATCCGGCGACCATCCAGACCTCACAACTAACTCCTGGTAGATGTTTGCCTGCACGAGAGCCCGCAATAAGCCTGCCGCCCGACGCATCGTCAGCCCGGGTCGGATGCCTCCCCGAAGCCCTTTGACCACTCGCTCCAGGCGAGCTGCGCGTTCGCTCGCCACCGGCTTGAGCTCGGCCTTGACCTCGGGATCTACCTCTGCCGCAGAAAAGATGGCCAGGACGATGTCTAGGCCGCTCTCGTATTGCTGTCTAAAGAGGCGAGCCATCAGCGCAAAGCGTCGCGCCGGATCCGGTTCTGAGTTCGCCTCTGCGTCCAGGCGAGGGACTTCGGCTTGCTCAAGCCATCTGAGGCGGATTGCGGTGAGAATCGACCGCTTGGTGCCGAAGCTCGCATAGATCGTATTGACGGCTACCCCCGCTCCCGCAGCGATCGCTTCGATGGTTGTGCCCGCGTAGCCTCGGTCCCGAAAAAGTTGCCGCGCGGTGTCCAGGATCAGGTCGCGTGTAGCGAGGGCCTGGCGCTGACGATGCGTAAGCCTGGCGGGACCCTTGACAGTGTTCACGGGTCGGATTATAGTCGCACTACTCGTTGGAGTAAGACTACTGTGAATGGAGACAGACGCCATGATAGTCAACAGCCGGTCGACGGTCGATGCCAACAAAGCTGTGGTCACGAATTGGTTCGAGGGGCTGAGCGGTGAGCGCGAACTCGACTATGCCCTGATCGCTTCCGATGTGGTTAACCACACCGCTTCTGCCTTGGGGCTGCGCGACGGGGCCGAGAACTTCAAGCGGGTTATGGAGATCGTGCAAGTTGCGGCCCCCGACCAGAAATGGAAAGTTCGAGGACTAATCGCCGAGGGCGACCTCGTCGCGTGTCGCGTCACTTGGTCGGGCACACACCGGGGGCCCTTCCTTGGCGTGCCTGGAACGAATCGCCCCTTCTCCGTTGAGCACATGCACATCTTCCGCGTCACCGACGGCCGGATCGCGGAGCACTGGGCGGTTCGTGACGATCTCGCGATGTTGGGCCAGATCGGCGTCGCCTCTGACCCGCGGAGCCGTGGCCACGAATCCGGGCCATTGAGCCAAGCGCCACAATCCGTCAGTGGTTAGCGTGGCGACGTGAGGCCGGAGGCCTCGGAGAGCCACGTCGGCTTTTCGGCCTAGGGTGCGGCCGAGTCGGCAGCACTCACGCCGTTAGTCCCGGCCGTATACTCAGCTTGGACCCGCGTTTAGCACGCGGACGCCAGGATCAGCCTGAGGGGTTCTTCGCTATTGGAGCTCAGGTAGGCCAGGCTGGAGACTCCCCGACGACTTGCTCCACCAAGGTTGACGCAAGCCAGGGCTCGTAGTCATCCGGCGACCATCAGACTCACAACTAACTCTTGGTAGATGCTTGCGAATCGGTGATGATGTGAGTGGTGCCCGGGCGGGGACGCCATTGGCTCGGCCTGACCGGGATCCGCTGCCTCGAGTTCGCCGAGCCTTAGCTAGATTCCCGGTTTCTTCATGGCCCATGGGCCGAACCTTATCAAGCCGATCAGCATCCAGATGAAGAGGGCAAATGCGGCGATCGACTCGATCGCTGGCACCCACCCAGGAATCGGCGATGTGTTGGGGAAAGCGATCGCGACGATGGCGCTGACGCCAAGCAAGACGAGCACGGCCCAGAACATCCACCTCCAGCCCAGGTAGCTGCCCAGCGCCGCGATGACTTCGATCGCGGCGATCACGATCACCACGATCCACGAAGAGACGACCGCGGCGGTCGCGGCGGTATCGACGTCTGTGCCCTGTGGGAGGTCGAGCCCCGCAGTTTGAAGCACGTGCAACATGCTGTCGTGATTGACGTAGGCAGCCGTGGTCAGGATGGAGAAAACCGCCCCGACGACGAACAGGCCGGCGGCTGCGAGCTGCATCGGTCGCGTCCAACGGGTGGGCTCGCGCTGACCGCGGGGGATCGGGACCCACTGCTGGCCGTCCCAGCGAAACTGGCCGTCCGCTGAGACCTGTCCAACCGCAGCGATCGGGGTCTCACTCAAAGCGCGAATAGCCTAATCGGCACGAGCGGGTCGCGGAGGGCTAAGATTCCGCGGCCTACGGAATGTAGCCAGCGGGCAAAGTCCGCAGAACTGCGCGGCGACCCGGACAGCACTTCCGACGGTTACGGTCAGCCATCTTTCTGTCTCTGGCTGAATCAGATGCCGCGCAAGACACGTACAAAAATCAGATGCCGCTGTGGGAATACAAATCGGCCAATCAGGACACCCCTCAGCTCCAAGAAACTCAGGGCGATGCAATGTTGGCTGGGGAGGAAGGATTCGAACCTTCAACCTTCTGATCCAGAGCAATACGCGATATCGCCAATCGGGCTTTCGAATTGATTTGTCGCGTCTGATTCGCGAATTGCGTAGTGGCTCTGCGTCTGAACACAGGGTGCAAATTTGGCGCGACATCGGCGCGAAAGCGACGCGCGTCCGCCTGCGAATTTCAGCAGTAACACACCTCAGGCGCTAGTTGCGTCCAGCAGCTGCAGAAGGTTGTGTGCGGCTAGCTCGATTTCCCTTGTGGCGCCACTCGGCCGCCCGGTACTGGCAGGCGATCAGGCCGGTTCGATGGACCCGGCGAAAGTCCCCATAAACGAAACAGTCGCTGTCGAGCACGTACTGGCGAGCGTCGATCAGACGGCGAGCATTTGCGACTGCGTCCTCATTGACCGAGTACGACGCCATGAGATCAGTATGCGAGCGACATGTTCTTGGTGGGATGAAACCTTTGCCTTGGGCCAAACGTAGATCCGGTGTGCAGGATCAGGCCGAAGGTATTGCAGCGCTTCAGCGGGGAGACATCCGAGGTCTCGCGACTCTCATCGACCTTCATCAGCTCAAAGCACTGCGAGCAGCGTTTGGAATCCTTGGCAGCAGGGCCGCTGCCGAAGACGCAGTCGCCGATGCCTTCATCAAAGTCTTCGACAAGATCCGCACGTTCGACAAGTCCCGTCCATTCGAGCCATGGCTCTACCGGCTGGTGGTGAACACAGCCATCGACCACAGCCGCCGCACCCGCCGGGAATCGGCGTTTGCCGAGGTGGTTGACCTGGCCGGGACCGTAGATTTCGACCTCAGGTTGGAGGTCGCGACCGCGATTCGGGCTCTTCCTCCGCAGGAACGTGCCGTGGTCGTTCTTCGTTACTACCTCGATTTCGATGAGAAATCGATCTCGGAGATTCTCCAAACCCCAATCGGGACGACGAAGAGCAGGCTCCACCGGGCCCGTGAACGCCTGCGCGGCCAGCTGTCTGAGCCAAATCAATCCGGGTCTGGGGGCCCGTTGAAGGAGTCTGAACTTGGACGAATACGCGCTTAGGAGAGCTGTTGTCGTTTTCCTCGATTCGGCTACGCCGGCCGATGCTCAGGTGCGCGAGCACGTCATGCGGCGTCTAGCGGAGCGAAGGCTACCTGCACACAGATCCCATCGCGTTCTGCTGGCTGGCATCGCCGCGGCTGTGTCGCTGGCGACCGTCGGCACCGCGCTTGCCGCCACAGGCAACTTTCCGATCCGGCTGAACCTGGTTCCTTTTTGGTCCGATAGGGGCCCGCTGAAAGAGAAGCAGCCTGCCGGCGCGTCTCCACAGGCCTCGCCGGCGTCAGTCTCGATCGAGTATTCCTATACCGGCACAACGGCCACAGTCCGGGAGACGTTCGATCCATCGTCCGCGCCGCTCACCGTGGATGCAGTTGATCGTGGAGGTCCGCAGTCGAAGACCTCGGAGGGGCTGGGCCCGATTGACATCGAGACCTTGAACGGATCTCCTTATGCGGTTGTCCGCACGACGGTCAATGGTCCAGTCCAATGGCTGATGTGGAAGACCGCCGACGGGATCGTCGTGACCGTGGAATTCGATTCGCCGGTGTCAGCGACGACAGCCTTTAACTTTGCGACCGATATGGCCTGAGTTTCGAACGCCGTCGTGTGCCCCCGGAAAGCCGTGCGGTCCGGGGGCATGCCTCAACGGATGGTGGCTGGGGACGAAGGATTCGAACTTTCAACCTTCTGATCCAGAGCGATACGCAATACTGCCGAGGCGATCTCGAATTCGGGTACCGCGTCTAATAGGCGAATTGCGTAATGGAACCGCGTCTGAGCCTCCTATGTTTGAACTCGGGCAAGACAGCGCTCGATGAAAGGCATCTTCAGCTCCAACTTGGTCCAGCTGTCGCCGTGGTCGTGACTCTCCCACATCTCACCGGACGCAAGCCCAGCCAACAGCTGTCCAGGGGCTGGACCACTGATCAGCGCGTAAGGCATGAAATCGATTGGCTCGGGGAGGCCGCCGCCGAGCTTTTGCCAAGCTCCACCGTTGCTGCGAAAGATTGCCGCTTGGGCGTGGTCGGTATGGGCTTGGATGCCGGGCGCGACCGAGACATACCAACAGTCCGCACTCACCGGATCGGCCGCGACGGCCCAGCCGTACCTCCTGTCCAGCCCTGGGGGTCGCTGCCAGGTCGCACCCGCGTCGGTGGAGTAAGCGCCGCCGCCGTACCCGCCTCGATGCCGACCACAATGAGGTCAGGATCATCAGGTGAGAGCGCCAGCCCGATCACGTAAGCCTTGAAGGGTCGCTCCGCCGGAGAGAACCAGAACCGGCGCGAGAAGATGTGGCGGAACCCAGTCAGCTCCCGCCAGCTGCCACCACCATCGTCGCTGACGAAAATGCACGCCGGCTTTGTGCCGGCGTAGAGCCTCCCGGGGATGAGCGCGCTGATCACGAGCGTCTTCACGACCCACCCTTCGAGCCCGGAACGGCGCCAGGTCCGGCCGGCATCGTCGCTGCGGAGAACTCCGTCGCCCTGGGTACCCGCGTAGGCGTTTTGCGTTGCATGCGGATCGGCGGCAACGCAGCGCACGTCAAATCCCGCGGCCACGTGCTCCACGTAACCTTCGGCCAGGTCGGCCCGGGCAAGACCTGCAGGACCGGTCGCGAGAAATACCGTAGTCATCGAACCGATCCGAATCCTGCGATGCAGGCAAGATCGACGCCACGGTCCTGTGCTTGGGTCACCTCAGCTCGACATCCCTAATTCGGAGCGCCCCGTCTGCTTGTCGAGATCCACTACGTCGACGCTGAGGGGTCGGGCAACACCGCGATGGCAGAACTACGTCGCTCTAATTCGAACGGTCGATAGCCCATGAGCCGTGCAATCGGCCTGAGCAAAGCGAGAACCAGCCGCTGGACTGCCCACGGCGGGGACGCAAGACGCACGTGGTCCGAGATCGCCGGAATCTCAACAGCGATCTGCCAGATCGACGGCAGCCCCTTCATATCGGTCAGCCCTGCTCGCGCAAGCGCGAAATACACTTCGAAAAACCTGCGCGAGCGCGCTGGTAGACCCGGCCGGTACTCGCCGAACATCTCGGATTCGCCGTCGGCAGAATTCTTAAAGGTGTGCGCGACGCCGGCTGGAACCACGACGCTCTCGCCGGGACGGCAGACGATCTTCTGGGTCCCCATCACGAATTCGACGCTACCGCGGATGACCTCGAAGCGCTCCTCTTGGACCGGGTGGACGTGAAGGTCGGTCCGTACGTGCTCGGCAGGGCGACCTCTCTGAATCGGAAGAGCTCTTCGGAAGCCTCGAGGAACGTAACCGTGTAGCCGGTGATCGGATTGACGATGGTATCGGTCATGTGTCGCTCCTTGGGTAATTGGCTATAGCTCGCATATAGGTAACTAGAGGTATCATATAGCCAATGGTCACGGCACGCGCAACCACCCGCAGCTACAGCTCACCAGCACGTCGGGAGAGGCGAAACCAGACCCAGGTTGCAATCCTTAAGGCCGCTGAAACGATGTTCAAGGCGCGCGGCTACAGCGCAGCCACGATGCAGCGCGTGGCAGATTCGGCCGGTGTTTCCCTCCCTACGGTTTACCTGTATTTCCGATCCAAACCGGACCTGATACGCAGCCTGGCGGACCTGGTGACGAGCTCGGCTGACCTGAGCGTCGAGCACGTGCTGGCCGAAACCGACCCTAAGCGACAGCTCGAGATTGGGGCCGGCATTCTGCGCGCTCTCCATGAGCGAAGCGAGGTGGTCGCCGACGTCTTGAGGTCTGCATCCGCTGCCGATCCCAAGGTGTCCCGGGAATGGAAGCGCTGGCAGGAGCGCCACCTCGCCGCCGTGGGCGCGGTCGCCCGATCGCTCGCCAAGAGAAGGGCGCTGCGCCGCGACCTGGACGTTGCAAGCGCGACGGACATCCTGTACGCGATCGGAGGCCCGGACACGTTCCGCCAACTGGTGCGCGAAAGGCGCTGGACATCGGAGCGATATGAGCGTTGGCTCGGAGAGGCGGGTCGGCGCCTGCTCCTCTCGTGAAGATCGACCGCGTCGTCGTCGCGACTGCGGTCTCCTGGCTTGGGCTATGAGTGTTTTAGAAACCATCAGCCGAAGGCCTTTCGTCAACCTTCAGCCGAACTTCTACATCGTGGTGGCTGGGGAGGAAGGATTCGAACCTTCAACCTTCTGATCCAGAGTCAGCTGCGCTACCGTTGCGCCACTCCCCAAGTTCCGGTCAGGAGCCGGCCGGGCGAACCATTTTAAGGACGTCCCGACGCGCCGCTATTCCCGGGTGATGACGACGTCCGGCTTCTTGGCCCCACCCTCCGAGTGGACGGTCATCCGGATCGAGACTGCCTCCTCCGTGCCCATCAAGCTACGGAAAGCGCCTTCCATGAGCGTTTTCGCCTGGTAGAGATTTATCGCCCAGCCCACTCCGAACACACGGTCGCTGAAGAGTCGGTCCGATTCAGGGTTCCAGTACGCCTCACGGATGCGCTGCCACGTCGGCGGCCGGAAGTCGTACGGAACAGCGCCGAAAACCTTGCCCTGCCACGTCCGCTCGGCCGCGGGTTTGGACAGCTCCGTGGCGACCGCGGCCACCACGAGGCCGAGGGTGACCACCCGGGCGAGGCGACGGATCCCGCGCAAACTCCGCATACTTCAGTGGAAGCGTAGTACCAGAGTAACTTTGCACGTTTTCCACACGTTGTTCCAGGCGGGGTAGATGGCCAGAAGGCTTCCATCAACTGGGTCTTGGCTTCGCTGGCTCACGCCTGGTCTTCAGATCAAGCGCTGGCTCCTGCTCCTCATGGCCTCTGAGCTCGTCCTGGTGCTCGGTGTCGCCTATGCCCTGAAGGAGGTGTACCAGACCTTCCACCTTCCGGGGATCTTCTTCTACATCACGCTCCAGTTCTGGCCGTACTGGGCGCGCGCCACCGTCTTCGGCATCGTGGGCGTCGGCCTGCTCGTGGTCAGTTATCTCAAGCTCACGCAATCGGTCCTCGGTCCGTTCTTGCCCGGCAACAGCACTAGCAGCCTGGTCGACGTGATCCATGCATTCCGCGTGCGCGGGCGCGGTCCTCGCATAGTTGCGATCGGCGGCGGCACAGGATTGAGCTCGCTGCTCCGCGGCCTGAAGACCTTCACGTCCAACCTGTCGGTGATCGTCACCGTGGCGGACGACGGTGGCTCATCGGGCCGGCTGCGCGATGAATATCGCGTTCTTCCTCCCGGCGACTTCCGGCAGTGCCTGATCGCGCTGGCGGACGCCGAGCCGTTGATGAAGCAGCTATTCGATCACCGCTTCAAAGAGGGATCGCTCAACGGCCACGCGTTCGGAAATCTCTTCATCATGGCGATGGCCGACGTCACCGGGAACTTCGAGCAGGCCCTTCGCGAGTCGGGCAAGGTGCTCGCGGTCAAGGGCACGATCGTCCCGTCGACGCTGCAGGACGTGACGCTGGTCGCCTCGATCAACGGAGGCACGGTGGTCGGCGAGTCAGCGATCCCGAAGCAGAACTCGCCCATCAGCCACGTTTTCCTCAAGCCCGACGGAGTACAGGTCAACCCCGAGGCCACGCAGGCGATCCTCAGCGCGGAGCTGATCATCGTCGGGCCAGGCTCGCTGTACACGTCGCTCCTGCCCAACCTCCTCGTGGAGGGCATGGTCGAAGCGATCAAGGCGTCGCCGGCCCTGAAGCTCTACATCTGCAACGTAGCCGCCCAGCGGGGCGAGACCGACGGTTACGGCGTCGACGATTACCTGCGCGTGATCCGGGAGCACGTCGGCGCGGACCTCTTCGACTTCGTGCTCGTCAACTCGAACACCGCGCACGCGCCGACAGGCGGTCAGGACCCCGTTGTCTTCAAGCCGGCCGACACCACCGGCCACCCCGAGGTGCGATTCATCGCGTCGGACGTGGTGAACGTTCGGATTCCCTCGCACCACGATCCGGACAAGCTGGCGCGCACCATCATGCGGAAGGTGTGGCAGGCCTAGCCCGAGCGCGCCACCGGACGAACCCCTCCACCAGCACCGTCGCAGCCGCCACGTAAACAAAGCCGTCGAGCGCGTCGACGACGTAGTGCTCGCCGAGGTACACGATCGACAGCAGCACCGCCGCGGTCCAGGCGATCAAGCCGATGGCAAGCGCGCGATAACGGTTCCACGCGTAGACCGCGGCCAGCGCCGGGAACGCGGCGTGGAGAGAGGGAAAGGCCGCGAACTGGTTTGGATTCAGGTGCGTGTAGAGCGGCGACACGAAGTAGTTCGGGCCCCAATACTTCTCGACCGTCTCGTTCAGGATCTTGTGAACCACCATCGAGCTGGACGCGTGCCCCTCCTGGAACTGATACCAGGGAGGCGCCGACGGCCAGAACAGGTAGGTCACAAACGCGAGGAAGGCCATCAGCAGGAGCGCTGCGATGAAGCGGTGGTAGTGCTCGCGGCTGCGAAGCCAGAAGACGAATCCCACCAGGATCGGCAGCGGGAAATGCATGAAGTAGAAGAACATCGCGATGACGTCCTGCGGGCTGACCGATTCAACGTGATAGAAGGCGTGCTGCAGCGTCAGCGTCGGAAGAGTGCCGGCGAACACGGCTTGCTCGAGGCCCGAAAGGTCATGCGGCGCGAATCCCGTCTTTGAGGCAAACCCCCGCATCGCCTCATAAGCGAAGAACAGAAGCAGGAACGGCCCCCAGTCGGCGATAAACGTGAGGCCGCGCCCCATGGCGATCGCGATCACGAGCAGGGCGAGGACCACCCACTCCGGCTCGATCGAGATGCCGCGCCACAGCATCACGCCGAAGACGACCGAGAGATAGACAAGGCTGCCGGCGAGGAGGGCGCCCGGGCGCCCCTTCACTCGCCCTTCGGTCAGTCCGGACAAAGGTGCCTCATCGCCTCGCCCAACCCCGGATCGGCCGGACTATCCGGAAAAAGACCGCCTCGATCAGCCGGTGTGGACAACAGCCACCGCGGCGACCTCAACCGTCGTCGAGAACGGCAAGGCGTTCGTCCCAAGCGCGGCTCGAGTGTGCTTGCCGGCTTCGCCGAGGACCTCGACCAGCAGCTCGGAGGCGCCGTTCATGACTTTGGGCTGATCCCCGAAACCGTCGGCCGACAACACCAGGCCGATCACCTGCGCCATCTCATGGATCCTGTCGAGACCGACGGCCGCTTCGATCTGGGCGAGCACGCTCAGCGCGCACAGCCGAGCTCGCCGAGTGGCTTCTTCGACCGAAACCTCGTCCGGGCAGCGCCCGGCAAGCACCTGGTCGCCTTCGCGCGCGATCTGTCCGGCGACATAGATGAGGGAACGGCCGCCACCGATCGAAACCAGGCGCGTCTGAACGTAGAGCGCGGCGGGAGGCGGTGGCGGCGGCAGCGTGATGCCGAGCTCGCGCAGGCGCTCGTGAGGTGGGGTCAACCAGGCCGAGTCTAGCGATCTACCTGTAGCGGCCGCGCAGGTGGGCCACGACCGCCGTCATGACGATGGCCAGGGCGCCGATCCCGAGGCCGACGTACGGCAACTCTGGCGCGCCCAGGATCTGACTGATGATCGAGTCACTGCCGGGATGCGTGGTGCGGCTGCCGCTGGCGACGGGCGACTCAGTCGTAGGCGGTCCCTGCGGCGGGCCGCCGGTGTCGTGATAGACCCACAGCGACGGCGTGTGTGTCGACGGATGGAACGTCGCCACGTAGAGGACCGGCTGCTCGTCGTTCGACACCGCCAGGGCCGTGACCGACGCCTCTGGCGGCTGGAGCGAGACGAAGCTCTGACCGGCATCGTTGCTGCGCCAAAGCCCGCCGGACCTCGATCCGCCGCCGTCGCTCGCCGCGTAGAAGCGGTCGTAGTGGTCGGTGATGAAGCTGACCTGCGTGTAGTCGGTGGCGGGCAGCAGGGCGCCGCCGCTCAACGAGTTGAAGGTCACTCCGTTGTCCGTCGACGCGAAAAGCCCGGTGTTTGTCCCCACGACCAGCGGCCGGACATTGCCGGTCGGCGGCAGCGGACCGGCGGTGATCTTGACCGCGATCGTGCCGCTGATCGGAGGGGTGAACGACGTCCACGTGGCGCCCCCGTCGATGCTCTGGTACAGGGGCAGCGTCCCGCTCGAGGCCGTCGAGTCGCTCCCGGCGATTAGTCTCACGGGGGCATGAATGGCCTCGGCGGCCAGCGCGTTGATGCTGCTGTTCGACAGGCCCGACTGCGTCCAGGCGGTCCCGTCCGGGCTGACGTAGACGCCGTGATCCGTGCCGGCCGCGACCAGCGTCAGTGCGAAGGCAAAGGCTCGCACCGTCCGGCCCTCTAGGCCCGGCGCCGAGGACCACGAGGCCCCACCGTCCCGGCTCACCAGGGCTCCGGAGCCACGCGTGCCCGCCAGCACGAGTCCCGATGTGAACGGGCTGTACGCGACCGTCGTCAGGGTGGCCTTGCCGGCGTGAGCCGTGGTCCAGCTCGCTCCCCCGTTCGTGCTGCGGAGCAGGGAGCCATCCGTGTTGCCGGCGACCAGGGATTGGTTGTTCGAGGGATCCACGGCGAGCGCGAACAGCGCGGCCCGCGCCTGGTGAGGCAGCGGCTTGAGCGCAACCCAGGTCGAGTCGGGCAGCGCGTCCGCGAGGACGTTCACGGCTGCGATCGCGATCACCCCGAGTGCCACGGCGGTCGCAGCGAGACGTTGGCCAAACAGCGTCACAAGCCTGCCGATTATCACCCAAGGCCTGTGGCCGCCACCCCGCGCCGGGGGGCAGGATGAGGGAAAACCCTGATGGTTTTCCCTCATCGGCCGGGCGCACGAGCGCCGGGCCTGCGCCCATTCCCGTATACGGTTGGGATTGTCTGAGTAGTCACTCGAGGCAACGTTTGGCAGACGTTCAGGCATAGTGGCGGCCGGGGTTAACCCGGCCGCCAAAGCAGGCGCGGGAGAGGCTGGTAGGTACGCGGAAACTCGCCCCCAGGATCAGACCGGGGCTCTTTGCCTACAATCCCAACGTGCTGGCGCGAGCCGGGGCCTGGCTCGACCGGGCTGCCTTCAAACCTGCCTCCCTCCCCGACGACCTGGTCACGGGGATCGCCCTGCTGCCCGCGATCGTGGCCGGGTTGATCATCTTCAGGCTCCCCGCGGCCGAGATGCTCGGCGTGGCGCTGGCCGCGGGAAGCGTCGGCCTGCTGATCGCACAGTGGTTGTGGCGGCATCACTTTCCGCACCCGGGCGCAAGCCCACTGATCGCCGCGATTTTCAGCGTCGCCTTTGTCGGCGCGGGCGCCAGCCTCACCCTTGTCGCCGAGATCGCAGTGCTCGCTGTCGTCCTCGAGCTGCTGCGCGCGCGATATGCCTCGGCGATACGAGCCCAGGCGGGTCTCCTCGCGTACGCTGCCATCGCACTGGTCACGCGCGGAGCGCCGTTTGCTTACATCAATCCAGCGACCGGCTTCTCGTTCGGCGACCCGATCGCGACCTGGTACCAGTTCTTCAGCCCAGCATCCGCGCCGATCGATCCGATTCGCCTTTACGTCGGCAACGTACCCGGCCCCGTCTTCGCCACCTCGATGCTGGCCGTGACGGTGGGCGTCGCGTGGCTTGCCTATGCGCGACGCATGAGCCTCGTGGTGCTGGTTGCGTTTCTCCTTGGCGCGGCCGGCGCGATCTATATGTTTCACTGGGACCCGCTCTTTCAGCTGGACAGCGGTCCGACGTGGTTTGCCGCGGGTCTGCTGCTGGCCGATCGGCGCCTGCTGCCTGAGGCGTGGTCGATCAGGCCGGTGCTGGGCCTGGCCGGCGGACTGTTTGCCGTGGGGCTGAGACGCAACGGCTACGGGATCGAGGCTGCGTTCTTCACGGTCGCGGCGGTGCAGGCGGTGATGGCGGTCGTGGTGATCCTCTTATGGTCGACATCGGTCGCCATGGAACGGTGGAAGCGAACCCGCCGCCTGCGTCAGCGCGAGGCCAACCTGCGCGTCGTCAAGACCGTGTCTCGAACGTCCTAGGCGTACTTCACCTCGGTCTTGTCGAGGCCCAACGCCCTGGCCAGGTCGGCTGCACGGAGCCTGACCTGCGCCGTCACCGAAGCGCTCAGGCGGCGAAACGGCCTGACGCCGACGCGAAGCTTCCCGTTCGCGGCCACGTGCGTCCACGTCCCCGCCACAACACCCTCGACGAGCACGACCGCCGAGATCCAGCCGGCGGTGCGGCTGACCTTCGCCAGGTGTGCGCGGTCGACGAGGTGGTCGCGCGTCGCGTGGCCCAGGACATAGGGGTCGAACGCGGGCAGCAGCTGCACCCCCGTTTCGATCTTCGCCTTCCCTATCGCGTCGAGGTCGGCCTCGAGCATGTCGAGCCGGGCGCCTGCGACCGAGACGGGCACCAGGTCACCGGCGATCGCGGACCAGGCGGCCGAGCCAATGCCTGGCCAGGCGCCCCACCAGCGGGCGAAGTCGGTCTTGGTAGCGGGGCCGTAGGCGCGGAGGTAGCGCCGAGCGACTTCGGGCAGCGCCGACCCGGGATCGACCTCGCGCCACCAACCGAGCCAATCCGCGGGACGGACGAACGTCACGTTCTGGCCGCGGCTCGGCCCAAAGCAAAGGCGCCCGTTGCGGGCCGCGGGTTTGAGCATCCCTCCCCAACCAGACTTGAGGAGCTCCTTCACGCGCGCCGATTTGCCTGATCCCGCGATCGCGATGAGCTCTTCCCGCGTCTTCGGGTTTCCGTCGAGCGCAGCCGATACGTCGTCAACGATCTTCCAGAACTCGGCCTCGCTCACCTGAATGTATTTGAGCCAGGACGGTCGAACTCGGATCCAGTGCCGGCTGGTCGCACCGCAGTAGAGGGGAAGCTCCTCCGCGGAAGCCACGTGCAGCGTGCCGCGCATGAGCCAGGTCTTGACGAGGCTCTTATCGGTCCACAGCGCCTTGCGGACGTCGGCGACGGTGCAGTCGGCGCGGACCGCGATCTGGAGCTCGGCGGCCGACATCAGCTGGGCCTGGGCACCGCCGATGTCACGGACTACCCTGGCGAGGTCTTTCCTGGGCGCACGCCGCGCGAGGTGGTGGCGCTGCAGGCGGAAGGCGTGGACCTGCGCCCAGGTGAGCTCTGCCACCGCGGGCTGGGCAGCTTTCAAGTCGGGCTCAGTCGAAGAGCTTGCGGCCGCGGGTCACAAACTGGTCGCGACGAGGCCCGGTGCCGATGAGGTCGACCGGGGCGCCGATGAGCTCGCCGACTCGCTCGATGTAGTCGCGGCACCCCTGCGGCAGGTCGTCCCAGCACTTCGCGGCTCCGATCTCGGTCTCCCAGCCGGGCATCTCTTCGTAGATCGGGGTGCTGTGCTTGTAGTGGGAGATGTTGGCGATTGGATGGTCGTAGCGCGCTCCGCGAAGCACGTAACCGGTGCAGATCTTGAGCAAGGGCTGATCGTCGAGGATGTCGAGCCGCATCAACGCTGCAACACCGACTCCATTGAGGCGTACCGCGTAGCGGGCGACGGCCGAGTCGAACCATCCGATGCGGCGGGCGCGGCCGGTCACGGTGCCGAACTCGTGACCGCGCTCGCGGATCTGGTCCCCCACCTCGTCGAGCAGCTCGGAAGGGAACGGACCGTAGCCGACGCGCGACGTGTAGGCCTTGAACACGCCGATGGTGAGATCGACTTTGGTCGGCGGGATGCCGCTGCCTGTCAGGGCGCCGCCGGCGGTCGGGTTGGAGCTGGTCACGTATGGATAGGTGCCGAAGTCGAGGTCCAGCATCGTGGCCTGCGCACCCTCGAGCAGGATCTTGGCGTCGCGGTCGAGGGCGTCGTGGATGATCGGGAAGGTGTCTTTGATGTAGGGATCGAGATCCTTCGCGTACCCGAGGTACTCGTCCAGCATGCTCGACCATTCGTAGGCGGGCTTCTCATACAGCTTTTCGAGGATCGGATTCTTCACCTGGTCGACGACGAAGGCGAGCTTCTTGCGCATGAAGGCTTCCTTTTGCAGGTCGCCGATGCGAAAGCCGATGCGTCTGATCTTGTCGGCGTACGCAGGGCCGATGCCGCGCCAGGTCGTGCCGAGGCGGTCGTCGCCCCGCACGTCTTCTTCGAGCTGGTCGAAGAGCGGGTGGTAGCGCATGACCATGTGCGCGCGCTCGCTCACGATCAGGTTCTTCGGCTCGATGCCCCGCTCTCTCAGCTGCGAGATCTCCTTGAGCAGGACGATCGGGTCGACGACCACGCCGTTGCCGATCACGCACGTGCAGTGCGGGTAGAGGATGCCCGACGGGATGAGCTGGAACTTGAACTCGCCGTGCTCGGTGATGACGGTGTGGCCGGCGTTGTTGCCGCCCTGGGAGCGGATGACCATGTCGGCCTTCGCGGCGAGGTAGTCGATGACCTTGCCTTTGCCCTCGTCGCCCCACTGGCCGCCGACCAGGATGATGACCACGGGCCGCTACGCTACTCGGTCCCCGGCTCGGGCCGCCTCGTCTCCAGGTTGTAGAACCGGGTGTGGTCGCGGCGGAACTTGAGCTCGATCGTGCCGGTCGGGCCATTGCGGTGTTTGGCGACGTGGATCTCGGCGATGCCTGGCTTCTCATCGGACTTGTAGTACTCAGGCCGAAAAAGGAACATCACAACGTCCGCGTCCTGCTCGATGCTGTTGTGAACGATCATGTTTGCGGCGACGAAGTTGTGCAGATCGGGAACCGTCAGGTCATACACGTTGTCAACGCCGTGCGGAATTACCGAGTCCACAGAATCCCAGATCGTCTCGTACGGTCCGAGAGTTGATCGCGGCACTGCGATGTAGCTCCCCTGACTCAGCCGATCGAGACGGACCCATCCGCTCGGAGTCAGGAACTTGTGATTCGCGGTCGCCCGGACGGTTCGGCCCAGTCCAGTCGTCAATTTGCTTACCGGCTTGCGGCCGGTGAAAAATGCGTTCGTCGCAGGTCTGGTGCTGATTCCGGCGGACTCTTCGTCGAGGGCATAGACGCAACTGTCGCCGCGGCCGATCAAGTCTCGGATCGGTACGACCCCGCGCCCACCGGCCAGCACGACGGGCGTATCGCCTGCCACGCATCCTGACTCACGCAGGTCGCTCAGGATCGGCCGCTTGTCAGGGCGTTGCTCAGGAGCGCGACTCAACTGCGAAATCGCTATCACTGGGATGCGCAACTCGCGGGCCAGGCCTTTCATTGCTCGCGATATCGATGAAACCTCCTGGACCCGGTTGTCGTCGCCGCGTGACCGCCCATGCATCAGCTGCAAATAGTCGACGACGATCATGTCGATGTGGTGCCGCATCTTTGCCTGGCGGGCCTTGAGCATCAACGTGAGCTCATCCATCACCGGCGTGTCGTCGATGTAGATCGCCGCCTCGCCCAGAGGGCCGAGAGCATTGGAAACACGGTCGAACTCGGCCTCGGTCAACAGGCCTCTATGCATGCGTTGAGCATCGATCTGCGCCTGCTCTGTGAGTAGACGCTCGGTCAGCTGCTCTTTGGACATTTCGAGGCTGAAAATCGCGATTGCCTTCTTCGCATCAAGCGCCGCGTGCAACGCGACGTTCAGCGCGATCGCCGTTTTCCCCATCGAGGGACGGCCGGCGATGATGATCAGGTCTGAGTCCTTGAACCCGCTCGTCATCCGATCCAGGTCGTGGAATCCCGACGGGATCCCGACAATCCCCTGCCCGCTCTCCATCTGCAGCGAGATGCGCTCCATCGCCGGGCCGAGCAGGTCGTAGAGTCGGGCCAGCTCGCGCTGGTCCCGGTCGTCCGCCACGCCGAACACGAGTGACTGCGCCTGGTTGATCGCGTCCTCGGCCTCGATCGAATCGTCGTAGCCGTAGCCCGCGATGTTGCCGCCCGCCGAGATCAAGCGGCGCTTGTATGCCTTCTCCTTGACGATCCTGCCGTAGTACTCGATATTCGCGGCGGTCGGCACCGCGCTCTGCATCGAGGCCAGCTGCGCCCGCCCGCCGACTCGATCCAGCAAACCCATCTGCTGCAGCTGCGAAGCGAGCGTGACGTTGTCGATCGGCTCGCCGGCTGCGAACAGGTCCAGCGAGGCGCGGTAGATCTGGCCGTTGTTCTCCCGATAGAAGTCCTCAGGATGGAGGAACTGCAGCACCTTGGCGATCGAGAGCGGGTCGAGAAGGATCGATCCGAGGATCGACATCTCAGCGTCGAGGTCGTGCGGTGGTATTCGCCCTGCGGCGAGTTGAAGCGTGGTCGCCATGCCGGAGCTTTCTAACGGTCCTGCGTGACGATCACGTTGACGTGGGCGCTGACATCACGGTGCAGCTTGAGTGGCACCTGGTGCTCGCCGAGCGTCTTGATGGGCTCTTTCAGGTCGATCTTGTGGCGGTCGATCTCGACGCGGTGTTGCGCCTTGAGGGCGGCCGCGATGTCCTGGTTCGTGATGGAGCCGAACGCCTTGTCCTCGGCCCCAACCTTCAATCGAACCACGACCGTCTTGTTGTCGATCTCGTCGGCCACAGCCTGCGCGTCGGTGCGCTCCTTCGTCTCGCGCTTGACCGTGGCGTCGCGCAGCCGCTTCGCCTCCGCCTCGGCCCCCTTGCCCGCCGCGACCGCAAGCTTGCGGCGAAGCAGGAAGTTGCGGCCGTAGCCGTCGGCGACCTCTCTCACGTCGCCGGCGCGGCCGACGTTCTCGACATCCTTAGTCAGCAAGACCCGCAATTCACCCGACCTCCGACATGGATTGATATTCGTCGCGGTGGCGGGCTCGCGAACGGATTCGAACGATCAAACGCCCCAGCCCGTGCCGGGCGGCACCCACAGTATCGCGGACATCGCGATCCCACACGCTCTGCTTGGCTTGCAGCGCGGCCTCGTGCTCGCGCCGGATCTCTTCGGGACATGCCGCGACGAACGTCTCGACGGCAAGGATGCCGAGCGCGAGCATGTCCAGCTCGCCGAGCACTGGGACCCAGGTCGGGAAGTCGAGCGGGCTGACGATGACACCCAGCGCCGCCAGCAGAACGGCTTTGGGCGCCGCCGGCACGCGTTCGTCCCGCAGCAAGCAGTAGGCCAGCTTGCCGTGTCTCGGCACGTCGAACAGGACCGTTTTAGCCCGCGAAAGAATGCTTGGCATGGGGGCCGCCAAAGAGGAGGCCAAGGCAGGGGTGGCCGCTCAAGGAGCGCATCAGCCATGCGCGACGCTGAGCGGCCGGGCCCCCTAACGACGACATTCGGCGCCCGGAGCCGCTAAGACGAGCCGCTCCCATCGTCGCCTGGCGCGCTAGCCTTCGGGCATGACGACGGCGGTGGCGGCGGTCCCTCGAGTCACGCCAGGCTTCGGGTTCCTCCGCCACGCCGGGCTCAGCGCCTTCTGGTTCGGCAGCAACTTCCTGTGGATCCCCCTGACCACCGTCCTGATCCAGAACCAGATCGATTCGGTGGTGGCGAAGGGATCGCAGAACACAGCGATCGGTGTTGCGCTGGGAGTAGGTGGACTGCTCGCGATGACGGTTCCGCCCATCGTCGGCGCATGGTCCGATCGGCTTGACACCCGCTTCGGGCGGAGGCGGCCGATCATCGTGGCGGGTTCGATCCTCACGATGCCCGGCCTGGTGATCCTGGCCGTCGCGAACAACTATGTCGAGGTGCTCATCGGCTACGCCATCATCCAGTTCTTCTTCAATGCCGCCCAGGCAGCCTATGCGGGCATCATCCCGGACGTCGTGCCGGCGCAGGAGGTAGGCAAGGCGAGCGGCTTCCTCGCCACCATGACGCAGCTCGGAATCGGCGCAGGCCTCGGTGTGACGACACTCCTGGGTGGAGGCCGCGGAGCCTATCTCGTGATGGGCGCGGTCGCCCTGCTGAGCATCATCCCCACCGTGTGGGCGGCCCGAGGCGAGGGCACGACCCCGGTCACCCTTCATCCCGGCCGCCCATTCGGTGAGAGCGTCCGCGAGTTCCTCCGTCCGCTGCACGAAGGCGACTTCGCGTGGGTCGTCTTCACCCGGCTGATGATCTCGTCCGGAATCACCGCGGTGCTGTACTTCCTCGTGAACTTTTTTCGAGACGTCGTCCTGCCCGCCGGGCAAAACGCCGCCGCGTTCACCAGCAACTGGCTCCTGGTCGTGGTGGTCACGGCCATCCCATTCGGCTTCTTCGGCGGCCTGCTGTCAGACCGAATCCACCGGCGCAAGATCTTCGTCTACATCTCGGGCGCGGCTCAGGGCTTCGTCGCGATCGCGTTCATCGTCTTCTATCCGACGGCGCTGCCGCTGGTGTTTGCCCTCGGCGTCGCCTACGGAGTTGGCTACGGTCTCTACTTCGCCGTCGACTGGGCTCTTGCCTGCGACACCCTTCCCGACCCCAAGCAGTCAGCGAAGGACATGGGGCTTTTTCACATCGCGCTGACGCTGCCCCAGGCGGTCATCCCGTTCTTCGGGGGGCCGCTCATCGACGCGCTCAACGGACCGCACGGCAACGGCGGGTACCGGATCGTCTTCTCGAGCGCGGTCCTGTCCCTCTTCCTGGGCACGGTGCTCGTGAGCCGGATCAAGGTCGTCCGCTAGGGAGAAACAAACGAGGCGGCGCCTGCAGCGGACACCGCCTCGACCGGGACCTCACCGGGTGACACGCGTCTGGTTTCTGCGCCGCTTTACGGCCGTTGCCTACTTGTGGAGGCCAACCTTTGCGCGAACTGTCGGTGAACCCGGACGGAGAACGAATTGCCACCACCTTGCGACGAAGCGGCGACAATGTCAAGAGCAATTTCGAGATTCGCCACCACCGAATTTTGAGGTAGGACGATGCCTGAGCTGAGCTATGTCCATGGCGCCAGCGACAAGCCGCTGCTTGGCGAGCCGATCTTCCACAACCTGCGCCGGACAGCCGCACGTGTCGGCGACAACGAGGCCCTGGTCGTTCCCCATCAGAGCTATCGCGCGACCTATCGCGAGCTCGTCGCCCAATGCGAGGAGATCGCCCGCGGTCTCATGGCTCGCGGCGTCAAGAAGGGAGACCGCGTCGGCATCTGGGCTCCCAACCGCTACGAGTGGGTCGTCGCCCAGTACGCGACAGCCGCGATGGGCGCGATCCTCGTCAATATCAACCCCGCCTACCGCACCTCGGAGCTCGAGTACGCGCTGAATCAGTCAGGGATCAGCTTTTTCATCCTGGCGGCTGGGTTTCGGCAGGCTGACTACCGCGCGATGCTCGCGGAGGTCAAGAGCCGGTGCCCACAGCTCCGCGAAGCACTCGTGCTCGAAGATGGCTGGGAAGCGCTCAAGCGCGACGCCGCAAAAGTCGACATGACCACGCTGCGCGAGATCGAGGAATCACTCCAGTTCGACGATCCGATCAACATCCAGTACACGTCCGGCACGACGGGGTTCCCGAAGGGCGCGACGCTGACCCATCACAACATCCTGAACAACGGCTTCTTCATTGGCGAGACGCTCAAATACACCGAGGAGGACCGGGTGTGCATCCCGGTGCCCTTCTATCACTGCTTCGGCATGGTGCTGGGCAACCTGGCATGCACGACGCACGGAGCGACGATGGTGATCCCCGCTGAGGCGTACGACCCCGTACTGACGATGCAGGCAGTGCAGGGCGAGCGCTGCACTTCGCTCTACGGCGTGCCGACGATGTTCATCGGCGAGCTCGAGCATCCTCGCTTCAAAGAGTTCGACTTCAGCACGCTGCGCACCGGGATCATGGCCGGCTCGCCATGCCCCGTCGAGGTGATGAAGAAGGTGAACACGCTGATGCACATCCCCGAGATGACCATCGCGTTCGGCATGACCGAGACCTCTCCGGTGTCGACGCAGTGCACCACCGACGACCCCATCGAGCGACGAGTTTCCACCGTCGGACGCGTCCACCCGCACGTCGAGATCAAGATCATCGACCCGGCCACTGGAGCGGTCGTGCCCCGCGGCACACGTGGCGAGCTGTGCAGCCGAGGCTACCTCGTGATGCGCGGCTACTGGAACAACGAGGAGGCGACGCGCCAGGCGATCGACGACGCGCGGTGGATGCACACCGGCGACCTCGCCATCATGGGGGACGACGGCTACATCAACATCGTCGGACGGATCAAGGACATGATCATCCGCGGTGGCGAGAACATCTATCCGCGCGAGGTCGAGGAGTTTCTCTACAGCCACCCCGACATCGCCGACGTCCAGGTGATCGGCATCCCGTCGGAGAAGTACGGCGAGGAGGTCATGGCCTGGGTCAAGCTGCGCGACGGCGCATCGGTGGGCGGCGACGAGCTGGCCGCCTGGTGCAAAGGCAAGATCGCGTCTTACAAGATCCCGCGCCACTGGAAGTTCGTCGACGCGTTCCCGATGACGGTGACCGGGAAGGTCCAGAAGTTCAAGATGCGCGAGACATCGATCGAGGAGCTCGGCCTGGAGAGCGCCGCCGGGGCCAGGACGGCCTAGGCGAGGGTCTCGTAGGGGAACACGCCGGCGAAGGGCTCGTAGAGGAGAAGCACCTTCTCGATCGGGAGCACGTCGCGCATGAAGATCGCGCCCGCGGCCACTCCCGCGAAGCCGACGATGCCCAGCCCATCGTGGGGCGCTGACTGCTCCGCGCTGTCCTGCATGGCGCGGAATGCGATCGTGCGGCCCATCTGGTTCGCCGTCGTGATCACATGCTTCCACGCGGCCGAGTAGGTGGCCGCCGGGTCGAACCCGGCGGCGAAGATCGGCACGGCGCCAACCGCCGCCGTACCTGCCACCGGCGTGCCGGGCGGCCTCGGCCTCTCGCTCAAGGCTTTGGCCACTGCCGACACCTCCTTTTCCGGTTCCCCGGACAGCGTTTTCAGCCGGCGGAGGAAGCCCGCGATCTGCTGGTCGATCGGCGCCGCGGGCCTGTAACCGGGGCCGGGCAGCACCGTCGCGAAAGGGCGGTAGACCACCTCGAACTGCGCGGGGTCCATCTGCTCGCGAACCAGGATTCCAAGGGCGACGACCTGCGCCGACTCCAGAGCCGCCGCCGAAGCGACCGGGTCGGTCAGCGACTTGTCGATCGCGTTCTTGGCCTGCGCGACGCGGAATCCGGTCGTGAACGCGTTCACCATGGCCTGGTCCGCGCCCGACAGCAGGCCGTCGAGCACCTCCTCGACCGCCCCTACCGATGGACGCTGCCGCGCCACGACCCGGGCGGTGGCGAGCCACTCCCACTGAAGCGGGCCCAGCGTCTTGCCTGCCGCCGTGAGGAACTGTCCTGCTTCGGTCGCGCTCAGCGGACAGCGACCTGTTCAGGCAGCAGGCCTTTCGCCCGCAGCTTGTCGATCGGGTGGTAGGCGTCGACGATGCGCATGGTGCCCGACGCGGAGCGGAGGACCATCGACTGGGTGAAGGCGTACACGTCTTCGTAGCGGACACCCTTCAACAGTTCGCCGGACGTGATGCCGGTCGCGGCGAAGAAGATGTCGCTGCCCGAGCACAGGTCGTCGAGGCAGAGCACCCTGTCCGGCTTGTGGCCTTCTTCGATCGCAAGCTGTCGCTCTTTCTCATCGCGGAAGTGGAGCTTCGCCTGCATGTCGCCGCCGATGGTCTTGATCGCGCACGCGGCCAGCACGCCTTCGGTTGCGCCGCCGGACCCCATCATGCAGTGGATGCCGAATCGCGTCTCGAGCGCGGCCTCGAGCGCCCCGGCGACGTCGCCCGCGGAGATCAGCTTGATGCGCGCTCCGACGGCGCGGATCTCGGCGATGACGTCTTTATTGCGGTCACGCTCGAGCACGACGACCGAGAGCTCCTGGACAGGAAGGCCCTCCGCCTTCGCGATCCGCCGCAGGTTCCACTCCACGGGCATCTCGAGGTCGATCACGCCGCGCGCCCTCCGGCCGACGACGAGCTTCTTCATGTAGTGGACATGGGTGGTGAACATGGTTCCTCGCTCGGCCAGCGCCACGACCGAGATCGCACCCGGCAGGCCTGACGCCGTCAGGCTCGTGCCTTCGATCGGGTCGACCGCCACGTCGACCTCTGGCTCGAGGCCGTTGCCGATTTGCTCGCCGAAGTAAAGCATCGGGGCCTCGTCTTTCTCCCCCTCGCCGATCACGACAGTGCCCCTCATGTCAACGGTCGCGAGCGAGCCGCGGATCGCCTCGACGGCCCGCGCGTCGGCCGCCTCCTTGTTGCCGCGGCCCTGAAGCGGCGCGGCGGCAAGCGCGCCCGCTTCGGTGACGCGCAGCAGCTCGAGCGCGAGGTTGCGATTGATCTTGGGCTCTTCGATCATGGATTTACGGAAGAGTAACTGTAAGGATCAGGCCAGCCCGCGACGCCGAATTGGCAGCTTGTCGGCCTCCACCCAGAGCTCCTCTTTCCTGGCCAGCCGCTTGTCCCCGCCCCGGTCGACGTACACACAGGTGCGCTCGAGAACGGCCGTGATGCGGACCGTCGCTCCGGCCAGCGTTGCCTCGAACCCGTCGATCAGCACCTCGTCCTCGTCGAGCTCGACCTCGCTCAGGCGCCGCGATCCTCCGGGCCGGACCTTGGTGGAGAGCTGCAGCTGCGGGCGAGGTCCCTGGGGTGGGCTGGGCTTGATGGTCAGCCTCGACGAAGGCGATCCGGCGAACCGGGTCCCTGGCCGTGACGTCGGAGACGCGGGTCGCGAAGGGAGGGGCCTGGGGGGCGGCAGCGGGATCGCCGGGCGCGGTCCGGCCGTGGCCTCGGGGGTGGCCTTGGGCGCGGCCTTTTGCGGAGCCGGCTGGCGGGCTTTGGGCGGAGCCTTCTTCGCCGCCCGGGCGCGAGGAGCCTGGCCTCGCGGCCCGGACGACTTCTTGGACGATCGCTTAGAAGAACTCACCCCAGAATTTCCTGACCCGGCCGACCGGGTTAGGCATTGCTTTCAAAGTTACGACGGTCGACTGCGCCGGGACCTGCGACATCTTGTCGGGCGGCGTGTCCGGGATGCCCTCGGGATGGACGCGGATGATGCCGTAGTGGACACCGCCTTCCTGCACGACGAGCGCGCCCACTGTCGCGTCTCCCTCCAGCCGCCCGCTGCTCGTGATCTTGAGCCGGCCGCTCGCGATCACGTTGCCCCTTATCAGCCCGGCGATCGTGACGCGGACGCCGCGGATGTCCGCTTCGACATGCGCGTCGGGCCCCACCAGCAGGTCTCCATCGCAGTCGATCTGGCCGGTGAAGTTGCCGAGAACGTGTCCCGGACCCTTCAGGGCAAGCTTGCCGGACACCGAGTCGTCTTTCGCCAGCACCGTCGCCTTGGGCTCGAGCCCCAGTGGGTCCGTGCCCCCATTCGTGCCGGCTACGCCGGCCGCTTCCACCCCAACGTCGGTCATGTCTAATCCTCCCGGACGCCCCCATTCCTCTCGACTGGGCGGCCCACTCCAAGGGCAGCATAGCGGCTGCCAGCGCCGGGTCTACAGGTCCCTATGCGTCGACAAGTAATCGATCACCGCCTCTCTGTCGGGTGGAATCTCGCCGTCGATCACCAGCTCTTCAAGCTTTTGCTTGATCCGCCCGACCTCCGGGCTGGGGCGGATGCCACGGATGCGCATGATCTCCTCGCCTGAGACCAGCGGGGCGAGGCGCGACGGCAGCTCCGCGCGAACCCGGTCGAGCCGCGCCTGGAGCTCGTCGAGCTTTTCCGGCTCCGGGTAGGCCGAGGCCGCGATGTCCGCCCGGGCGAGGGCCATGAGGCGATGGAGCAGCGGCCCGGCGTCGCGCGCGAGGCGGCGGACGGCGCCATCTGTCCACTCGGAGCGATAGAACACCGGGCGCAGGTGCAGCCGGACGAGAGTGACGACGGCCTCGATCTCCTTCTGCGAGAAACGGAGGCGTTCGAGGGCCCCCCTGGCGATCTCGGCGCCGACCTCCTCGTGGCCCATGAACGTGCCATCGCCCTTGGCCGTCTTCGGCTTGCCGACGTCGTGGAAGAGGGCGGCGACGCGGAGCAGCAGGTCAGGCGGCGTGCCGCCGACGGTCAGCAAGGTGTGGCCGAACACGTCATGGGTGTGGTAACCACTTTGCTCGACGCCCTTGCATGCCGCGATCTCGGGCAGGATCACCTCCAGCAGCTCCGCCTCGTCCAGCAGCTCGAGCGCGAGCTTGGGCCGTTCCGAGGCCAGCATCCGGCGCAGCTCGTCGGCGATGCGCTCGAGCGAGATCACCGGCGGGGCAAGACGCGTCTTCAGGCGGCGCATCGCCGGCACCAGGTCGGGCGCCGGCACGAAACCCAGCTCGGCCGCGAACCGGACCGCCCGCAGCATGCGCAGCGGGTCGTCGGCGAATGTGCGCATCGGGTCGGCCGGCGTACGCAGGACCCGGGCCTCGATGTCGGCCAACCCGCCAAGCGGGTCGTGGATCTTGCCGTCGAGGTCCATCAGCAGCGTGTTGACCGTGAAGTCGCGCCGGCGCAGGTCCTCGTCCAGGGTCGCGCGCCGCACGTCAGGCTTGCGCGAGTCAGGCGCGTAGGACTCGGCCCGCGCGCTCACGAACTCGACGAGATGGCCGGGCAGCGTCACCTGCGCGGTGCCGTAACGCTCGAAAGTGACCGGCGGGGGCGCACCGGCCAGCTCGGCAAAGCGCCGTGCCAGCTCGAGGCCGTCGCCGTCCTCGACCACGACGTCGGGATTCGGGTGTGGCCGGCCGAGCACCGCGTCGCGGACGTAGCCGCCGACGATCCAGGCTTTGACCCCAAGCTCCGAGGCGGCTCGCTCGAGCAGCTGGAGGAGGTCTTGTTCGCTTACTGGTTGATTCGCGCCCATTCCACGGCTCCCACCTGCCCGGCGCGATCACCGAGACGGGCACGGCGCAGGCTGGGCCGGCGGGCGGGTTTGATGAATGGCGACGAGCGAAGCGTCTCGAGCATGGTCGGTTGGATGAGG
>WNFI01130492.1_pt1 | contig 35522 bp, 29 predicted proteins | sample 5400471 | NCBI WGS metagenome assembly WNFI01 (sample SAMN13153348, study PRJNA577476) | soil metagenome | isolation source: 100 cm saprolite on Douglas fir-dominated hillslope | place: USA:California | collected 2013-09-17 | reverse complement strand
TAATACGCGGCTCCTCGAGATACGGCCAGGTAGCTCAGTTGGTAGAGCAGCGGACTGAAAATCCGCGTGTCGGGGGTTCAATTCCCTCCCTGGCCACCATTCCCCCATCCGGCCGAGTACAGTCCAGTCCAGAAAATCCCTAAAAAATGGGGATTTGCAGGCAGAAACGTGTCCGAACGTGGACAACGCGGGACGTTGACATCCGGGGGTAACTAGGGGCAACCTTGGGGGTAAATCACCCTCATCAAAAAAAGTTACCCCCATGCCCTTGTCGGAAACGGCCATACGGAACGCCAAACCGGGCGAAAAGCCGAGGAAGATATACGACGGGCGGGGCCTGTATGTGCTCATCCATCCCAGCGGGGGTAAGTGGTTCCGGTTCAAGTACCGCTTTGGTGGGAAAGAGAAGAGCCTATCCCTCGGCGTGTACCCGGATGTGGAGTTGAAAAAGGCCAGGAAGCGTACCGATGAGGCTCGGCAGCTCCTCGCCGACGGAATCGATCCCGGGGTCAACCGTAAGGCGACGAAGGCGGCCGGCGAGGACCGGGCGGCCAACAGCTTTGAGCTCGTCGCGCGCGAATGGTTCTCCAAACAACAGGCGACTTGGGCTGAGGGGCACAGCACCAAGATTATCGCCCGACTTCAAAACGACATTTTTCCGTGGATTGGCGCGAAACCAATCGCCGACATCACCGCGGCGGACGTCCTGTCTGCTTTGCGGCGCATCGAAAGCCGGGGCGTCCAGGAAACCGCGCGGAGAGCCCTCAACAATTGTGCACAAGTCTTCCGATACGCGGTCGCCACCGGCCGCGTACCTCGCGACCCTTGCGGCGACCTGCGTGGTGCGCTTGCACCGGTGAAAGGAAGACATCTCGCGGCGGTGACGGATCCCAAGCAAGTTGGAGCGCTTCTCTCCACGCTGTACGGCTATGAAGGGTCACCAATCGTGCGTGCGGCACTCCGCCTGGCGCCGTTGGTATTTGTGCGTCCCGGCGAATTGAGGACGGCGCAGTGGTCAGACATTAACTTCGACACTGCCGAGTGGCGGTATGCCGTTACAAAGACCAAGACGCAGCACATCGTCCCCCTGGCCGCCCAAGCGGTGGACATCCTCCGAGAGCTGCACCCGCTGACCGGCCGTTGGCGCTATGTCTTTCCGAATGGTCGCAGTCGCGTTCGACCGATGAGCAACGTCGCCATTCTCGCGGCCATGCGGCGCGTGGGTATTCCTAAGGAGGAAATGAGCGGACATGGCTTTCGCGCGATGGCACGCACGATCCTAGACGAGGTGCTACATGTTCGGCCCGACTTCATCGAGCACCAGCTCGCCCACTCAGTCCGCGATCCGAATGGACGCGCATATAATCGCACGGCTCACCTGGCAGAGCGTCGAGCAATGATGCAACAGTGGGCGGACTATCTGGATGGACTTCGAACTAGCGTGCACTCGGCTAAGCCGGGGAACTCGGACTAATCGTGTGTCCGATACCATTGTTTGCTGTTGACGCCGCGCAACGTATCGACGCAATTAAAGCGGCCCACGGCTTTCCCGATAGCTATGACCTCCTGGAGCGCCTACTTACCGTATGGCATGAGGTGCGAGATTGGTCCGAAGACGACGAGGAGGCACCTTCGGCGAAGCAAAAGCGAGCGTTCGCGAAAAAGGTCGCGACTCATGCCGCCGCGATTCTCAAGGAAATGCACGATGCCCACGTCGACGAAATTGCGCATATGTTCATTCATGCTACGGCGGAACCGATCGATCCAGAGCTCAAACTCGCGTTGCCAACCTGCATCGATGCACCTTCCGAAGTAGTGTTGGCTCCGGAAATCGAGTTGGCGCGCGCTTCGCGAAGACTGGTACAACTTAACGAAGACCTAAAGTGGCTCGCAGAGAATGCGACAAAGGCAAATAAGCGCAAGGCTCGGGAAGGTCGCCCTCCGAACATATTGAAAGATCGGCTGCTCCATTCGCTTCTCCAACTTTATGTTGATCAATTCGGAGATGTCGCGATACGGCCGACAAAATCGGAAGGAATCTATTCAGGGCCATTGATTCAGTTTGTAGATTCAATGTTCCCACTATTTGGCGAAAATCGTCTACTCAACTCGTGGTTGGGTGACAGACTGACAAGGATGATTAAGGGCGCCGATCCAACGCAAGGAAAAGTCAAGCTAGAAAACTAGCCTTCGCGCGGGACAGTTGTTCTAATGGATCGTTAGGCCATGGCAGGACACTATCGCACCGTACTAGATGACCTTGGACGGGAGCGATTGTGAAGGTGCCTGAAATTCTTGTTGGCGACGGCCTTTTGCGACTTCTGGACATCATCGGCGATCCGAAAGCGGATCCGCCTACGAAGCCCATCATTCCGGTCAGCAAATCGACCTGGTGGGCGGGTGTCCGTGAGGGTCGATTTCCCAAGCCCGTGAAGCTTGGTCCGAACTCTACTGCGTGGCGAGTGCGCGACATCAAGGCGTTTCTCGACAGTCTTCAGGCAGCCCAGTGAATTCTTCTCACTCTAGCGGGTGTGCACTGAAGCGCCTCGATACGAAAATCCGATCATACCCAACAATTGAGCTTAAGCGCGTAACGCGCGCCGCCATGCGTAAATGATTGATCTGGCCCTGCACTATGCAAAGAGCGGCTGGCCGGTATTTCCCCTGAAACCCAGCGGAAAAAAGCCTTGTATCCCGAAGCGCGCCGGTGGCCGCGGCTGTCACGATGCGACCACATCCATCGCGAAGATCGAGCAATGGTGGAATATTTATCCTGACGCGAATATTGGCATTGCAACCGGAAAGCGTTCTGGCTTGTTGGTCGTTGACATTGATCCACGAAAGACCCATTCCTGGCTCGCCTCGGTCAACGAGCTCTGTCTCCCGCACACATTCACCGTACGTACCGCAAGCCGTGGTTTCCACATCTATGTGGATTACCCGATTGATTCCAGTATCACGATCGGAAGCAATCTCCTCCCAGGGATAGACTGGCGCGGAGAGGGCGGCTACGTGGTTGCGGCCGGCTCGGTCGTCCATGGTGTCACGTATGAGATCGTTCGCAATTGTGCGATCGCGCCGGCCCCGGCGCATCTAATCGAGCGCATCAGAGCCGGTCGCAAGTGTGCCAGGCCCGTCGATAAGGCCGGCCATATGGTGATCCCGTCCGGCTCCCGCAATGAGACACTTTTCGCGATGGCATCCCTTCTGCGGCGTTTCGGGGTCGAATATAGTGCGATTTATGAGTCGCTGCGCGCCACGAATGATGCTCACTGCGATCCGCCGCTCGCAGAGCTGGAATTGCAGCACATTGCCTCGAGCGTCATGCGGTACTCACCCCAGAGGGATCGAGAGCAAGAGGACCTCGCGCGGTGAGCGCTGCAAACATTACGCCGCTGCTACCGGACCTGCCAAGGCGCGCGGAAACACCAGCAGTCGATTGGCGATCAGGACTCGAGACGAGCGGTACCGGATATGTTGGTGACGAGCGCAACGTCTTGGTTGCGCTCCGCGGTGCCCCGGAGCTTCGTGAGCTAGTCCGCTACAACGACTTTGCCCTTCGCGTTGAGTTCACTCGGTCGCCGCCATGGCGCACGGCCGCCGCAGGCAATGCATGGCAGGAGCAGGACGACACCGCGTTAGCGGCGCACATTCAGGCTCAGCGCATCAATGTGAGAGGATGTGCCGCCGTGGCCGCGTGTGTCTCGCTCGTTGCTCGAGAACTAAGATATCATCCAGTTCGCTCCTTCCTGTCATCACTTGCATGGGATGGTGTAGCTCGCGTGGAGCATTGGCTCAAGGACTACTGCCGCTCGACAGTTGAGCCTCGGTATCTCTCGGCCGTCGGCCGGCGGTTTCTGATCAGCGCGGTCGCGCGAGTCTTTGAGCCTGGCTGCCAGGCTGATCACATGCTAGTTCTCGAGGGTCGGCAGGGCACGTTCAAGTCGAGCACGGCGCGCGCCCTCGCAATGTATCCGGAGTGGTTTGCTGGTTCCCTTCCCGACATTCACTCGAAGGACGCGGCGCTCCAGCTCGCTGGCCGCTGGATCATAGAGATTTCCGAACTCCGGGCGATTCGCGGCAACCAGATCGAGGCTGTGAAGGCCTTTATATCTGCTCCGATAGACACGTTTCGGCCGCCCTACGGGAGGCGCACGGAACAGTTTCCCCGTCAATGTGTCTTTATCGGTACGACCAATGAGGCGGAATACCTTAAGGATCGGACTGGCAACCGTCGATACTGGCCGGTGAAGGTTGGCCGTATCGACATCCATGCGATCGAACGTGAGAGGTCGCAGCTCTGGGCTGAGGCAGTCAAACTCTACCAGGAGGGCATTGCTTGGCATCTCACCCGAGACGAGAATGAACTCGCGATCGAGCAGCAGGCCGAGCGAGTACATCGCGGCGAGCTTGAGCAGGAAGTAGCGGATTACCTCGCCAAGCAGCGCGCGAATGGAATCACGACCGTGTCGGTCAAAGACGTCCTAACGCATGGGCTCGGCTTCTCCACCGGGAGCGAGAACTACGCCGACAGAGCTAGACGACTGGGCCCTGAAATCGCTCAGGCGCTCGAGCTAGAGGGGTGGCAGAAAGTTGGCCGAGAGCGTGGCGGAAAGGCAGGAAGACGCACTCTGTACCGTCTCACATCGGAGGGTGGCCAAGGTGGCCAAGGTAATTGAGCATGTACCATTGCGGGCGCACGCGCAGAAAGGGGAGCGACACGACCTTCTTATCCCTTAACCACCTTGGCCAGAGAAACGCTGACCGCTGTGACCTGGCTTCTTCTCCGTGCGATGGCCGAAGAATCGAAGCTATCCTTACTGGAACGCGGACTCTCGGATCAACGGGGGAGCGTATAACGGATTCCGGTGCCAATGTCTCGCTGCATGCGCTTGGCAACGGCCAGCAGCTTGGGAATCTCGTTTCGACTGGCAGTTTCCAGACCGCCGCGCAGGCGTTGCTCTCATCCCTGGTGCTTGTCGAGCACTTCGCGTGACGCTGGGTGCCAAGAATGACTCGAGATTTCGCCGGCGGGAACCGCCGGAGGCCAGAATAAAGCTTGCACTAATGGCTTCCATCGACGAGGGCATTCGACAGCGTTACCGGACGCTTCAGGAGGCCGCGCACGTCTCTAAATGCAACCGCGAGCTTCTTTCCCGCGTCCGCCACGGCAAGCACCGTCGCTGCTCAATTGCATCCTTGCTGAGGATCGCCGAGCGACTCAAAATACATATTAAGATCGACGTCCGACTCGCTAGGCGCAAGAAAGTGGCAATAAGTGCCACAAGATCGCCGGGTCCTAATCGGAAGATCTTCTCTGATGATTTCGACAGAACCGGGGCCTCGTGAACCATGGGTGGATTCGGGTCTGGGACGGGAATTCGATGCGAAGCGAAGCTGACCACCGATATGGTGCCGGCGATCGATATTAGGCAATTGCAGCGCAGCTGTGAGCTCGTGCCGGGTAACCGTATCTTGGAAACGTGGACCTGTGGAGGTCTGATCGCAGCGCAAGTTGAGATCGATATCCAACACAACCAGCTGAGTATTCGGTACACCCGCGTGTCGAGCTCCGGAGAGCGCGAACCTGTCGAATGTGTCGTTCCAGTCGCATCGACACCCTGCAACTACGGCGGTGTCCGATGGTGGTTCTGCTGTCCGGATTGCCGAAAACGTATCGCGGTGATTTACATCCTAGGACGAACTTGCTCATGCCGCCGATGTAACTACCTCGTTTATCGGTCTCAGCGTGAACGAGTTGGTGAGCGCGCGCGGGACCGCGCGCAAAAGATTCGGGTCCGCCTGGGGGGCAGCGCCAATCTTCTCGAGCGTTTTCCGGCCAAACCGAAATGGATGCACTGGAGGACCTATCAAGATCTCGAAACCAAAGCCCTCGAGGATCAGGCCCGAAATCTAGAGTCGCTGAGATCCATGCTCGAGAGGCGCATGCGGCCGAACAGTCGGGGGCGAAGGTAGGTCCTGTGCTAATCGCTAGCGACCATCGCCTCCGGTGGCGGCCCAATTTCCGTAATTTCTAGGCCCTGCTTCAACCATCGACGGCAAGCGCGTGCCTTCTGCCGTCGCATCCAGACGTGCGTATCGATCATTACGTCGATGGAGTCGCATTTTTTGGGCATAGGCATAGCGTGATCCGGTAGGACGCTCGAGGGCGAGCCGCATATCTGGCGCGTTCGAGCATATACAGCGCTCCCGGGGCGTGTGGTGGACACGGGACGGATAGTTGCAGCGACTAGCTGGCGTTTGGATCTTCCTCAAGGCAGAAGTTGTGCACGGCACGGCGCGCCCGAATGACGCGGACCGAGGAGTCCATGCTTGGGACTGAGGCACGTAACTGAGCGATCGACAGCGGGCACTTCTCGCCCAATATCACTTCACGCAGCGCGAAGTCGGCGGAGAAGGGATAGAACTCGATGCCATTCTCAGTGTTTGAGCCGTCCTGATTGGCGAACACTCGCACCTCCTCCTCGTAGCCCCATCCATCGAATTTCGTGTCGAGCATAACGTCAATTACCCGCCTTCCATCGTTCAAACGCCGCGTCCCCATTTGCTGCGGGTTGGCCGTCGGTAGCAGATACACGTTGGGCACATACTTGATAGGAGTGCAGAAAGCGTCTGTCACCTCAAACCCGAGCGCCACCCCCTGATGCCTTTCCGCGTAATGCGCCCACATCAGCGGGCTGCGCCAGTGCTTGCATAAGGAGACGAAAGAAAACTGCTTGCTCATTTCTGTCTTGAACCCCTCCAGCGCACGCAGGTTTCGCGCGTCCGACAGGTCGAACGGCTTTAGCTCCCAGGGGTCATTCACGTCCATCCACAACGAGATCTTTACGCGGTTCTTCTCCACGTTATCGATGGCGTGGCAGGCCTTCAGAAAGTGATACAGGCGCGTCGGATTCCCTCCCGAGGTGGCGCGTCCCCTTATACAGTATCTCCCCCGCCCGGCTACTGTGTGAAATTTTCCGATTCCGGCCCCCATCTGCGTCGCGCGCTATCGTGCGCGTATGGAATATGCCCGATTGGAAACCGCCGCCCTGGCGCACGTCGATGACAGCTACTACTACGGCGCCTATTGCCGCAAGTGCAAGTATTCGGCTCGGCTTTCCCTGGTCAAACTGCGAGCGCACCTTGGCGATTCATTCCCGCTCGCGAAAGTAAAGGATCGGCTGCGCTGTGAACAGTGCGCCTCGCGGGCAATTGTCGTCACCTTCCTGGCGCCGAATCAGCGGACCGGCAACATTGCGCATCTGTTTAGTGTTCCGTTTGAACATCCATGATGCTGGAACGGCGCAAACGACAGTCAGAGCTGATCCGGCAATATCGTCCGTGGGAGCGGGCGACAGGGGTCGCGCACACCTGAAGGGAAAGCTCGTGCGGCCAAGAACGGGGCCAGGGGGCGCAAGCACACGTCACGACCTCGCACAGACGTCCATCCATCCCCCACGTCTACAATCTCAACGTCCGGTTCGCAGAGGGACCAAGCGTAAGTGACTGGTCATAGCCCGGGAGTCGCCTCTCGGACCCGATGCCGCTGTCCGCGAGCGGCAGCTGCGCGGTAACATTCAAAAGAAGATGAAGCCAATGGTAGAAGCACGACGAAGACACCGGCGATCCTGTGGCGCAGTGAGGAATCAGCGTAGTAGGTCGCGATCGATTTCCACGTCCTCCGGAAATACGGGCCCTTCGCTTTCAGGCCTGGTAACGTTGTATCTCTCGATGATGTCCGGCGGTCTGAGCAGCTCTCTGCGATTCACGGCGTCGTAAAGCCTAAGGAGCCATTTATACTTGTCAGCATGCTCGGGATACATCTTCAACAATCTTCGAGCACGCTGCCCCGCCGACCTGAACCAGGCTACGCCAAAGGGGCTGACAATTCGGAGCCCATCAAAATAGTGCACTAGCGTTGCAGGTATCCGTGTTTCAAACCAAAGAGCATCCGGCAATTTGATGTCATCGTCGATGACGATGCAGGGTCTTTTAACTGACTTTTCCAGTTGTACCGCTTTCGTGAGAGCAGCGCTTACCGTCAATGTAGTGCCGCCTCTTTCGACTTCAACGTGCGGACCGTAAGCGATTCCGCCGCGCACCAGGAAGTCTTCCATTAGCATTAGCCACGATAGCAAGTGCGCGGCCTGAATGACGTAGCCAAGGTGCTCCGACAATATGATGAAGGCGTCGGAGTACACACTCATCTTTCCGTCTTCCAGCTTAAAACCGGACGCGACGATCTCGAAGTGCTCCAAGAAACGCTCGTAGACATCGACGGCCGCCTGATGATCTTTCAGCGTCGCAGCTCCGAAACCAAGCACGTCGACAAAGCCGCAGAACAGCCTCCTGACCGGTACGTTTTCAAAAGCTTTTGGCATGTTGATTCAGGTGGCGTACCTACAACTGTTTCGGCAAAGCCGGTTCTGCCGGTGTGGTACTCGTCTTCTCTGCCAATGATACGTCGACGAAGTCCGTGGCGTTGCTCAATCTTATACCGCAAGCGGCGTAACTGGCACCCGGCGAGCAGCGTACACGCTCCGATAAACTGGAATGACGCAATCCATGGAATGCCGCCCCGCTAAAGTGTGTGTTCTTTGGCCTGCAATTAGCATACCGCCGCGGCAACGTCCCACATCAGCCGGCATCATCAGCGTCACGACCTGAGTTACTCACTGTCCATTCAGCAATGGCAAAGGCGGGAATGATCCGCGGGATCTAGGATTCGAGGTCGCAATCTGGTCAACCGAAGTTGCGCTCAACGAGTGAAAGAAACGTCTCGCGAGACTTCGTTTCACTTGGTCCTGATTCATCGATCCCCTCCAACGATAAACGAGGCCGACCCCGCGTGTCCGCTCTAACGCAAGTTAGGGGGGTATAGATATATCCCCCGAAATAAGCAACACAATTGGATTGCGGCTGATGTTGCGCTTAGGGCCACTGTCGCAGGATTAAACGCGTCGAACAACGGCATTTCAAAATTGAGTTTCTTTCCGGGCTGAATGTAACAAACCCAGCTCACTTAGTGCCTTCTCAACAGCTTCCGTGGCATCTGACACTGAGCAACAAAAGACTTCTCCAAATGGCGCCGTTTTATCTAGACGCTCTCCCAGGATTTCATGTGAGAGCAATTCAACCTGCTCAGCACACTCCGTGAAAAAAGCGGTACGGAATTGCCATACTCCCGCCGTCCGATCGTGATGCCGATACAATCCTATTCGCTTGTCAAGAGTTTTAATTTTTCTAGTGACCGATCCCTTTTCGCTACCGGAAAGTTCGCTGAGACGATTTTTCATGCTCTCGAGGTGTGACTCAGCAAGTGCCACTTCTTTCTCTAGGGGTAACACGTTTCCCCCCGGGCAACCCATGCCACTTACAACATGTTGAGGAACATGCCCCCCGATGTTGACCAAACGTCCTCCACAAATCTGGCAAGTGACCTTTCGCTCCAGCCACATGTCATTAACAACACTTAGGCGATCGGCAACGTTGTTAATGGTCATGCCAACTTTCACGCGCTGCGCTTTGGAATTTGCAAAGATGTACACAGCCCCGCGAAGGTAGCGAAATTCGACCATTTAAAGTGTGCCTAACGTCGTCGCGCGAGGGTCTTGGGCCAATTGCCAAATCTTGACTTCTCCGCACTTGGCAACCTTCGGACTTGCCCGGCCACGACACTCACCCGAGAGATTGGGCTGAGCTTCCTGTCGTTCTCCATTGCCGAGTGCGAATTGCATAATCTTTGAAAACTGTTAACGGGTAGATTGTTCTTACCGCTAAGAGTATCTAAAAGAATGGCCAATGCCATCTCTGACAGCGCCACCGCACAATCCGGGCACGCTATTCGGTCTGCTCATCGTCGTTGCAATTGTCTTTGCCTTAGGTGTGGCGTTACGCGGGGGTCGCAAACCTTGGTTAGCCCGGATTCAACGCAAGCCCTTGATGACAGAGAATGAAAAGGCGTTCTTTCAGCGTCTGCAGCGAGCTTTGCCGAGGCACCACATATTTCCCCAGGTCTCATTCGCCGCCTTTTTGACCGACGACGGTAAGCTGACACAGCAAAATCGCTGGGCGGTGCGGTCCAGATTCAACCGAAAGATTGCGGATTTCGTGGTGTGTGATCGCAACACGCTCGATATCGTGGCACTTGTGGAGTTGGATGATCGCACTCACTCAAGGAACACCGACAGTCGGCGCGATGATCTGACTAAAGCAGCGGGATATCATACAATCAGATTTCAGTCGAAGCAGAAGCCCACGGAGGCGGAGATTGGGGCCCTTTTTAGCCACCTGGTAGCCGCCGAGCGAAAGCCAGTTGTTGGTACCGCGCGCACAATCGCGTGAGAAACACGCATCAACGAATCCGCGTAGACTAACTACCCGTTTGTTAGATGCTCAGTAACCCTGTGTGGTTACGCTGCCGCATTTGTGAAATAATTCGGCCACGAGGGATTGGCGGCGTAAAATACAAACATGCCGCCGTTAACTATGGAAGCAAGGATCGCTCTGAAATATTCTGGCCCCGCCGTCGATTCGGGCCTAATGAATGTTTACGATGCAGCCACCAACATGATCGCGCTCAGCGATTTTGTTGTTGCCGCCGCAAAGATTGCCTACGGCGACTCTGTTGATGCGAAAGCGCAGGTTGCCGGATTCACTCGTGGCTCATTTGTAACGGACATCGTCATCCAGTTAACCCCCGCGGGACTACCCCTTCTCTCTGCAAGCCCCGATGAGATATTCAACGCAAAGCATCTGATGTCGATGGTGAAAGGTGCTTTTGGAATATGGAAGCACCTAAAAGGCGAACAGCCTAAGAAGGTCGTCGAACATGGGAATCTGGTTGAGATTGAGAACAACAACGGCCAAGTCATCAATGTCCAGATCGAGTCAATGCACCTAACCTTTTCCGGCAAGGGCTCCGAGACAGTCGGGAAGTTCATCAAGGATGCGTTGAGTTCGCCTGGAATTGATGAAGTCGAAATCTCATCCAATGAGAAGCCCTTGGTATCAGTCAATCAGAACGAAGCAAATTACTTCAAAGATGTCTCGCCTTCCGAGAGCATTACCGACACCACCGTGCGCTTGGGCTTGGTTATTGAGGCACCTGTTTTCAAGGATAAGAACAAATGGCGCTTTTATGACGGATTGAATTCCTTTCATGCCGACATAGAGGACGCGCAGTTCATGTCTCGTGTAAATAATGGAGAGAGATTCGGTAAGGGAGATGTGCTGTATGCTGACGTGCGGATTTCCCAGGAACAAAGTGGCATGAAAATATCTGCGCAAAGAACTATCACGAAGGTGCACGAACACCGGGTGGCGGCCACGCAGCGAAGCCTTTTCGACACCGATACGCCGCGCGATGCATAGGGCTAGCGCATTCACCGTCCAAGCTGTATCGCTGTTTAACGCTCCTCGGGTGTCTTCCAATCCTGAAATCTTGCCAATGCATCAATACTACCAATGAGCTGTCGCGCTTGAGAAAGGCGACTAGCAATAAGTGTGAGACGATCAAGCATGGAGGAGCGTTCTGGCATACGCAAGGGCCTTATCAAAAGCGCGGCTACTCAATCAGGTGAGGACTTCGCCGGCAATGTGATCTTGGGCAGCCGGACACCCTGTCTGATGGACATTAAAGGGAAAGTACAAATGCTATGGGTGACTGGTGCGGCATGTGGGGCGAAGTGAGGCTGCGCGGGCCCTACAGACGAGTACCGCAGGGTCATTTTGCCGACGACGGTACAGGATTCGAGCGGATGCTCGGTGAGTTCACATCGTGAAAGTACTGACATACCCGCTGCGTCATGCGTCCATTCGCGTGCCCTGGCACGACAACAGATGGAACGGCACGATCTGCAATCAGCCTCGACACAACACCGCCTGCCTCAAGCTCGTCAACATTGCCGAGAGCAAGGTCGAGGCGGACGAGGAGGCTATCCACGGACAATCATTGAAGGACATGGACCCCGCGCGCTTCCCACCATGTGTGAAGGAGCGCGCCACCTTCATGGCACCCTTCTCGCTCGATCGCTTTCACGAGCACCCCTACGTAAAGACATCGCCGAACACCCACGCTCACTTCAAGCCAACACGCCTTCACTACCCGGCCTATGGCGCAGCCGGACTTCCGTTCCGGTGGATGAACAAGAAGTTTGTCTTCGGTGATCCGAAGAAGGGTACCCCAGGTCTAGTCGAAATAGAGCCACTCGAAGGTGTAGATCTCTCGATAGAGCCGAAGTTGTCTTTTGATCCTGACTGGATTCAGGACCACCGCAACCATCGCTCGCTGCTGGATTGTTTCTGGAACCACGTCCAGCCCGAAGAGTCACTCGTGTTCTTCTACGCCAAGCAAGTGCCATTGGTAGAAGACAGCGGCAGGCGGGTATTGATTGGTGCCGGGCGCGTGCTCAAGCTTGGTCCGCTCACAGAGTATGAGTACGACAGTTCACCCGAAGGCAAGATCCGTAGCCTTTTGTGGGAGCGGATGGTGATCCATTCCATTCGTCCGGGTTTCAAGGACGGATTCTTGATGCCGTATCAGGAAGCGCTCGCCAAATGCGATGAAGGCCGGACATTCGATCCGGCCGAGGTGGTGGCTTTTGCGCCGGAAGATCGCTTCAACGAGTTTTCGTATGCCACCGAGCATGTCGGGCACGACGCTGCCATCGGTGCACTCCTAGCCTGTCGCGCGGCACTCCTGCGCTCGGCAGAGCTCTTCAATGTCGACATCGGCCCGCAAGAAGCCTGGATCGATCAGCAGCTCGGCCGCCTATGGAAGAAGCGCGGCCCCTTCCCCGGAATGGGTGCAGTCCTCGGTGCCACCGGTGTGCCGCTGGCCCACTTCGTTGCACAGGCCCTGGTCGACAAGGTTAGCGAGGATGGTAACCCGTGGACCGCGTGGCAGGCGGCCGTAGCCGACCCGCGCAAGCATCTGCCGACCGATTTAGCGCGGCGGCTCGACGCCACGATCGCGAAGGCTTGGCAGCAGATGAAGCCGCCGCGCCGCCAGGTGTTGGAGCTGCTCAGCCGCATTGACCTCACCGCTGAGCAAGCGGAGGTGCTGGCCGTGCCTGAGACCCGCGTGGAGCAGGGCATCCTGCTCGACGACGCCGACCTCCTGCGCAACCCCTATCTGGTCTATGAAGCAACTCGCCTGACCCTTTTTCCTGTAGCGATCGGTACCGTCGATCGCGGAGTGTTCCCAACGACCTTGGTTCGCAACCGCCATCCGCTGCCGGAGCAGTCCGCAATACAGACAGCGGTCGACGTCCGCCGACTGCGTGCCTTGTCGATCCGCGAACTCGAGGATGCCACGGTTCGCGGCGACACCCTGAAATCGCGGGCGGCCGTCATTACGTCGCTGCGCAAGGGCGCGCCGGAGAAGGACGAACACCACACACCTGTCACCGCGGACTTGTTGGCCGTCGGAGAAGACGAACACTTCACCGGCGAGATTCGTCTTGTCGAGATGGCCGATGGCTCGCGCGCCTACCAGCTCGAACGCTTGGCTAAGGCCGGCGCGCTGATTCGTAGCACCGTCGAAAAGCGTGCGCAGGGCCAACCCCACAAGATCAACGCCGACTGGCGCAAAGAACTCGATGGCCAGCTAGGGACCCTGCCCGCTAAGGGAGACGAGCGTGACAAGGAAGAGCGCGCCCGGCAGGAGAAGTCCGCAGCGCTGGCCGAGCTGGCCGCGCGCCGCTTCAGCGTGCTGATCGGGCCGGCAGGCACTGGTAAGACGACGCTGCTGTCGATTCTGTGCCGTCACACCTCAATTCAAGACGAGGGCATCCTGATGCTTGCCCCCACGGGCAAGGCCCGCGTGCGGATGGAAGACGTCGCACGCCGAGCCGGTATCCAAAACCTGCAGGCGCTTACGCTTGCGCAGTATCTCTCTCGATCGAAACCGCCGCGCTACGAAGGCGCCACGGGCCGCTACCGCCTCACTGGTCAATCGGGTGAAAAGGGCTTTCGCACCGTGATCGTCGACGAGTGCTCGATGCTCACCGAAGAAATGACCGCGGCGCTACTGGAGGCGCTCAGCGGCGTGCATCGGCTCATCTTCGTCGGCGACCCGCGCCAGCTACCCCCGATTGGGGCAGGGCGGCCCTTTGCAGACGTGATCGCAAGGCTACAACCACAAGATATCGAGACGCGCTTCCCGCGCATCGGCTCCGGGTACGCGGAGCTCACCGTGCCGCGCCGCCAAGGTGCGGGTGAGCGGGAAGACCTGCAACTCGCCGCCTGGTTCGGCGGGGGCGTGCTCAGTCCCGGTGAAGATCAAGTGTTCGAAATCCTCGCAGGACAACGTAATAGCCAGACCGTACAGTTCGTGCGCTGGGATACCCCTGATGAACTCGACGACCTCCTGCCCAAGACACTGGCAGCCACGCTCGGGTTCGAAGCCGGCCGCGAGGAATGGCAGTCCTTCGCCTGCACGCTGGGCGGCAACCTCGACGACAAGGGCTCCGCCTGGTTCAACGCCAAGTGGGGCGATAAGTATGCAGGTTCCGGTGCCGCGGCAGAGAGTTGGCAGCTCCTGAGCCCCGTGCGCCAGAAGCCCTGGGGGGTGGACACGTTGAACCGATCGATTCACCTTCGCTACAAGGGGTCACAGATCGAGAAGGCTCGCAACCCCGGCAAGTTTCGCAGTATCCCGAAGCCGATGGGCGACAATCAGATCATCTACGGCGATAAGGTCATAAACAACCGCAACTGGTCAGTCTGGAAGAAGCGCATCTACCCGGAGCCCACCAGCAGCGGCTACCTCGCCAACGGCGAAATCGGCATGGTCGTCGGCCACCGGCGTACACAAAAGCGCAGCTGGTTCCCTGACTACCTGGAGATTGAGTTCTCCACTCAGGTCGGCCACGTCTTCAAATTCTGGAACTCTGACTTTGACGACGACGGCGATGCCAGCCTGGAACTTGCGTATGCCCTTACCGTGCATAAGGCGCAAGGCAGCGAGTTTGAGATCGTCTTCCTCGTGTTGCCGCACTCGCCGCAGATGCTGACGCGCGAGCTGCTGTACACGGCGCTTACGCGACAGAAACAGAAGGTGGTGGTGCTCCATCAAGGCTCGGCCACTGACCTACAGCGCCTGAGCGCCGAGCGCTACTCGGCCACTGCCACGCGCCTGACGAACCTGTTCGGGCCGCCGCGGCCGGTGGCCGTGGGCGGCACCTTCCTAGAAGAGCGTCTTATCCATCGCACGAGCCGCGGCGAGGCTGTGCGCTCTAAGTCAGAGGTGATCATCGCCAACCTGCTGCATGCCAAAGGTATCGACTACCATTACGAGCACCCGTTGGAGCTGGGCGGAGTGGTGAAATACCCCGACTTCACGATTGAAGACGATGACGCTGGTGTTACTTACCACTGGGAGCATTGTGGCCTGCTGCACGACCCTACCTACCGCCGCCGCTGGGAGGAAAAGCAGCAGTGGTACCGCGAGCACGGCATCGTGTCGCTTGATCAGGGCGGCGGGCCAAAGGGCACGCTGATTGTGACGCGCGACCAACCAGATGGCGGCATCGACTCGCCGCAGATCGCGGCGTTGATCGGCAGGGTCTTCAAGGTTTGAGGTGGCCGCGATTAGATTGCCTGCCTACCCGAGGCACAAGCTGAGCGGCCTAGAGTGGCTCGGCGACGTGCCGGAGCATCGGGAGGTAAAGCATGGTCGATTCCGCATGGACGTGAATGCCAGTTCACTCCGGACATGATGATCATCGAGCTTGAAATGTTCGGCTGTCACGTCAAGCAGGATTTGCACTCAGATATAATAAGCGGCGGCGCTCCGTGCGGGTCGTTGCCCGACGCGAAGCGAAGATTCGGAAGTAACCGCCCGGTGGCTCAATGAATAACCCGCGCCGCTCGTGGCCCCACTTGATCCGTAGCACGTTCGTGATCCGGCACCAAAAATCATTTTCGCTGATCGCGCGGCGGTGACTTGCTCACCCGAATTGAGAAAGCGATGGCGAAGCGGGGCTTGATCTCGGTCCCGGATTGTGGGTAGGTAAATATTGCCATATGATGGCAAAATTTGGAATATTTTGCCGTGAGCTACCTGGGCGGGCCTTTGCACTTGGTGGATGAAATCCTAACTATTGTCGAGGTTGCTCAGCTGCTAAAAGTGGGTGAGAAAACCGTCTATACCATGGCTCAGAGGCGTGAGCTGCCAGCGTTCAAGGTACGCGGGCAGTGGCGTTTCAAGCGCGACGACATCGACATATGGATCGAGCGGCAGAAGGTTGAAGCGCAGGCCACGAAATGACGGGCTCCACGTCGAACGACCTCGTGGCTCTCTGCGAAACCGCCGCATCCCTATACCATCGCCTCGTGCTGATCGTCGGTCCCGCGTGCAGTGGAAAGACGCGGCTCCTGCAGACTGCGTCTTTTGCGAACGCCTGGCCCCTCATAAATTTGAACCAGCGTGTGAGCGAGCTGCTTTTGGACCTCACCCAGCGACAACGCGCTCTTCGGGTTCCGCGCTTGGTCGGTGACGTCCTCGCTTATACGGGAGCCGATGTCGTGCTCGTCGACAACATCGAGCTGTTGTTCAGCCCTGACCTTACCCAGGACCCGCTGCGGCTACTTCAAGGCCTCGCGCGCCATCGCACCGTCGTCACGTCGTGGCCCGGGGCGATCGTCGGAAGCCAGCTGACGTACGCCGAACCGAGTCACCGCGAGTACCGACGGTACCGCGATGTCGATGCTCTCTGCCTCCCCTTGCAGGCCTCTGCTGCTTTTCAAGATCCCCTGCCTCGCCGCGAGGGCTGACAAAGGACCCCATGCGATACGCCGACCTCATTCACTTCGAGCCGATCGAGTCAGTAGTTCAGCTACGGGAGGCCGACGCCGTCACAGAGGCGCGTCGATTGGTGTCCACATTCGTCATCTCGGACCGGATGGCTGAACAGCTAGTCGACTTGGTTTTCGCCCAACTTCAGTTCGACAAGCCCAGTGACAACAAGGGGCTCCTTGTGGTGGGTAACTACGGCACCGGCAAGTCGCACCTCATGGCGACGGTTTCTGCGGTGGCGGAGCACGCGGATCTCGCAGCCGTATTGACGAACCGGTTTGTTGCTGACAAGGCATCAATCATCGCGGGACGATATAAGGTTGTCCGAGCCGAAATCGGCTCCACGGAAATGTCCCTTCGCGACATCGTGTGCGGCGAGCTCGAGGAGCACCTCGCGACTCTGGGAGTTGCTTATCGCTTCCCAAGTGCGTCAGAGGTATCGAACAACAAAGACGCGTTTCACGAAATGATGGCGGCGTTCCAGCGGGTCTACCCGACGCAAGGGTTGCTGTTCGTCGTCGACGAGCTGCTCGACTACCTCCGGACCCGGAAGGAGCAGGCTCTCATTTTGGATCTGAACTTCTTGCGGGAGGTCGGCGAGATCTGCCGCAGTACCCGCTTCCGATTCCTGTCAGGCGTCCAGGAGAGCCTCTTCGACAGCACTCGCTTTCAGTTCGTCGCGGAGACGTTGCGGCGGGTGAAGGATCGCTTTGAGCAGATCCGCATAGCGCGCGAGGACGTCGCCTATGTCGTTTCCGAGCGGTTGCTGAGGAAGGACGCTAAGCAACAGGCGCTTGTGCGGGAGCACCTTCAAGGATTCGCATCTCTCTACGGCTCGATGAACGAGCGACTGGACGAATTCGTCCGCCTTTTCCCAGTTCATCCTGCGTATCTCGAGACCTTCGAGCGCGTGTTCGTCGCCGAGAAACGCGAGATCCTCAAGACGCTCAGCTCGGCGATTCGCCGCTTGGTCGAGCAAGTCGTACCCACCGATCAGCCTGGTCTCATCGCCTACGATTCATATTGGACCTACCTCAAGGACAATCCGTCGTTTCGCGCGGTTCCCGAGATCCGTGAGGTGGTCCAGAAGAGCGATGTCCTCGAGGGCCGCATCCAGCAGGCCTTCACCCGCCCGCAGTACCGGCCTGCCGCTCTTCGGATCGTGCACGCCCTATCGGTACACCGCTTGACCACTGGTGACATCTATGCGCCGATCGGTGCCACCGCGGACGAACTTCGAGACGACCTCTGCCTCATCTTGCCGATGCCGGAGAGAGATGCCGAGTTCCTCAAGACCATGGTGGAAACCATCCTTAAGGAAATCCTCAAGACAGTCAGCGGCCAGTTCATTAACTTCAACAAAGAGAACGGTCAGTACTACCTCGACGTGAAAAAAGACGTCGATTTCGATTCGCTGATCGAGAAGAAGGCTGAAGGACTCGGCGGCGACCTGCTCGACCGCTACTACTTCGACGCTCTTATGCGCGTTATGGAGTGCGCCGACCAGACGTACGTCACCGGGTATCGCGTCTGGGAGCACGAGGTCGAGTGGAAAGAGCGAAAGGCCGGGCGCAGCGGCTATCTGTTCTTCGGCGCACCAAACGAGCGTTCAACGGTCACACCGCAACGGGACTTCTATCTGTTTGCCCTTCAGCTCTTCGAGCCACCGTACTTCAAAGACGAGAAGCGCAGCGATGAGGTGTTCTTCACACTGAAACATCGGGATGCCGAGTTCGACGCGGCGCTGAAGTTGTACGCCGGCGCCCGCGAGCAGGCGACCAATGCTTCGGGAGCGAACAAGAAGATCTACGAGGATAAAGCTGCGGAACATCTCCGCACGCTAACTACCTGGCTTCGCGAACACATCATCACAGCACTCGAGGTCACCTACCAGGGCCGCTCGAGGCCGCTCGCTGAAGTGTTGCACGGGAAGGCATCTGTCGCTGCAGGCCGCAACTCTGTTCGCGACCTGGTGAACGCGTCTGCATCGCTCTGCCTTGGCCCGCACTTCGAGAATCAGAGTCCCGACTACCCAGTATTTAATGTCCTCGTCACGAAGGAGAACCGCGCCCTGGCCGCACAGGATGGGCTCAGGTGGCTCGCGGGTGGCATCAAGAGCAAGCAGGGAACTGCGGTCCTTGACGCGCTCGAGGTTCTTGATGGCGAGCAGCTAAAACCGAGGAAGTCCCGATATGCAAAGCACGTGTTGGAAGTCCTCTCTCAAAAAGGCAACGGGCAGGTCGCGAACCGATCGGAGTTCATTGGCGACGACGCAGGAATCGAATACTGGACTCGTTTTCGATTGGAACCGGAGTTCCTGGCGGTGGTCCTTGGCTCACTGGTTTACACCGGTGACATCATCGTCAGCATCACGGGTAAGAAGTTGGACGCTAGCGCGGTGGACCAATTCGGGAAACTGAGCATCGCAGATCTCGCTGCATTCAAGCACATCGAGCGACCACGAGACCTTCCCCTCGGACCGCTCCAAGATCTCTTCGAGCTGCTCGGCGTCCCGAAAGGTCTGATCGCCAACCCAGCGAACCGCGACGAGGGCATCCAGAGGTTGCAGACCGAGGTCGCCAAACGCACCGAGCGCATTGCATTCGCCCTGCAGAACCTGCAGAGCGGCATCGCTTTCTGGGGCAGGCCCTTACTCTCCGACCTGGAGCGTGACTCGTGGCGAAAGGAGCTGACCGAGCTCAAGGCATTTCTAGAAGGGTTGGCGTCGTTCAACACCGTTGGCAAGCTCAAAAATTTTCCGCACGACAGCGCGACGATCGCGAATCAGCAGGAGCGGCTCGATCTCGTAAAAGCAGTCGAGGATCTCGTTGAGCTGGTTCGGCAAATCGACCCGGTGACGGCCTATCTAGGTACGGCCGAGGCGGTGTTGCCGGCCGACCATGTTTGGCTCGGCGCCGTGAAGACAGCGCAAGGAGAGGTGCTGGCCAAGGTAGCTAGCCCTAAGCACCGCGCCGATCCGACCTTCCAACGGGGACTCGGGCAGCGGTTCGCGGAACTGAAGACGCAGTATCAGGATGCGTATCTCGAGCTGCACGGGCGGGCTCGGCTTGGCGCAACCGCGGACAAGAAAAAGGGTGAGCTACAGAAGGACGCCCGTCTTGCGCAGCTGCGCAAGCTTGCAGCCGTAGAGATGATGCCGACTCAGCAGCTGACTGACTTCGAAGATCGCCTGGTCGCGCTGCGGTCGTGCTGGAGCCTCACGAGGCAAGACCTCGATACCCGGCCGATCTGCCCCCATTGTGGCTACCGACCGATCGAAGAGCCCGCGACCACCTCCGGAGCTGTAACCAGGGCTCTCGATGATGTCGACGATCAGTTGGACCGCCTCCTTGACGTGTGGACCCGGACCTTACTGGGCAACCTTGAGGACCCCACAGTGACGGGCAACGTGGAGTTGCTGACGGATTCTAACGGTAAGGCTGCACTCCGCGCTTTCCTTAAAAGCCGCGCCCTGCCGACGCCCATAGACACCGGCTTCGTGAGGGCGTTGCAGGAGGTTCTCTCCGGCCTACAGAAGGTCGTACTTAAGAAGGAGGACCTTCACGCGGCGCTGCTGCGCGGTGGCGCCCCTTGCACCGTTGCAGAGGTTCGCGAGCGGTTCGAAGCCTATCTTGTCGAGCTGAATAAGGGCAAGGACCCGGCCAAGGTCCGCTTCGTTGTGGAGCGCTGATGTCCCCGATGGCTGAGATGAGCGTAGGTGAATGGCCGCTGCGACGGGGTAGCCTCGTCTATCCGTTGCCGATCGCGATTGCCTGTGGCCGCGTGCTCCGGGCGCGGACTGCGTCTGAGCGGGTCAGTGCGTGCCTAAAGGCGGCAGAGGTCCTTACCCGCTACCTCGCCGCTGTGGGCGTCGCATCGTTTGCTACGCGAGTCGACGAGGGGAAGGTGACACTGAGCGAGCTCTCTGGAAACCTCTCCTTCGGACACTTTCTGACAACCGTGCAAGAAGTGGCCGCAGCGAAGGCCGAGCACCCTGCTGCATCGCTGCTTGCCCAAGGCTTCAAGACGATGAGGCGAAATCGGGAAGTTTTTCGTGGTAAGACAGATGCCGCGCTGTTGGGGCTCCTCGAGCTACGAAATGGTCTCGGACATGAGCTGCGCAGTCTCGACGAAGCCAGGGCGGCGGCCATCGATGCAGCGGGGTCTCCGCTCGCTCAATTGCTTGAGGCCCTGGGCGGCGTCGATACTCTACTGTCTAAGCCACTCTTCGTTATCGAGAACCAGGAGTGGACGCGGGAAGCCCTCATCGTTCGACGCCTTCTATTGATGGGAGAGTCCTCTGACCCCACACCCCAATTCATCAAATTAGAACGCGACGCGGGGGTCGAATGTATCTCCACCCCGTACATTGCGATCGATAAGACTTGTCTACAGCTACCACCGTGGTTGCTCTGGGGGATTGATCACAGCAGGCAGAACTTCGCGCTCCTCTTTCTCGATGCTGTCGAAGAAGCGCGAGCGCGTTACCGTACGATCGATGGAAGCGAGCAGCATCGAAGCGACGGCAGTGCGCAAAAGATCCGCGAACTCTGTTTAGGTGCCCGGAGGGTCCCAGACACCGTTGTTCTCTTAGACGGCCGGCACCTTGCGCACGAATGGGCCGACACCCGTGAGCGCATCGAAGAAAGTGGACGACGCCACGACGGACTCGTCGACTGGCGCGCGTTCGAACAGTCCACGGTCACTTGGTTCGCAGCACTGCTCGACCATGGCAACCCTGACCCCCACACGACGATTCGCGAGCGACTACTCGACGGTCGGTTCCATGTCGAGCCCGACGAGCTGCGGCAGCTTCGGCTCCTCTTCGGAAGTCCTGCCATGGTGCGATCTGAGCTTCAGCGCGATGTGCTTGACCTCCGCGTCATCGATCCGAGCACGCAACGACCCGCGCAGCGAGAGTTCGTCGAGTCCGCGAATCTCCTCGAAGCACTGAAGCGCGCCGTCCGCTTTTTTGCCGCTCATACGGGTATGGAGGATGTTGCGCCCGAAGACTTGACGCGGACGAACGGCTCTCTCGACTACATCACACTCCGCGAGATCTTCGTGAACCAGGCCGTACACCAGGACTATAGAGACACAAGCGCACCAGGCCAGATAGAAATTCATCCGAGCAAGGTAACCGTGTTCAATACAGGTTACTCACTCGTTGCGCCCGAGAAGCTTTTGGATGGTGGCAAGAGTCAGTCTCGCAACCCTCTGATCGCACGAGCATTCCGGTCGATCGGATTCGCGGAGATCGCGGGCTCGGGTATTCGAGCGGTCCACCGCGCTTGTCAGCAGGCCCGCCGCAGGGCTCCAACCTTCGAAAGCGATCGTGACGCCAACACGTTCGCCTTGACGCTCGATTGGTCGGAAGGCGGCCCCGATGTCGACAACTACTGGCAGACGTTGGTCGGAGTGCACCTGACGGAGCGCCAGACCGCCGTACTTAACGTGGTCGTAGGTGCTCCGAGCGTCACGATCCGTGTCATCGAGACCGCAACAGGGCTCAGTAGCGATGACATTGTCGAAGCGCTCGACTTCCTTGTTGTCCAGGTGCTTGTTGAACAAGACGAAGCGAACTACCGCCTTTCACAGCACCTCCGGGAGAAGCTGGGATGAGCCAACAGAAGGGCCTTGGCTTTCAAAGGCTGCCCGTGCCGAATGAGCCGGTTGAGTGTCTCGGCCAAACGTTCGAGAACGACGCTGCTCGCCGAGAGCATTTTCTTAACCAGTTACGCGAGAAATTGAAGGACCCTGCGTTCCGCCGCACCGAAGGATTTCCCGTCGCGAGCGATGACGACATCCTTCGGCTATCAGATCCGCCGTATTACACTGCATGTCCCAACCCCTTTCTCACAGCACTGGTCGCGCGCCATGGGACGGCGTACCGGACAAGCGACACATACCATCGCGATCCGTTCGCGATCGATGTCAGCGTCGGTAAGACCGACGCACTCTACAAGGCGCACGGCTACCATACCAAGGTACCGCATCTCGCGATCGTTCCTTCCATCCTTCACTACACGAAACCCGGAGAGATCGTGCTTGACGGTTTCTGTGGCTCGGGTATGACAGGTGTCGCTGCGCTTTGGTGCGGAACGGCTCCCGAACTGTACCGTAAGGAAATCGAAATCGAGTGGAAGCGCGAGGGCCTACAGCCACCCGAATGGGGCGCGCGTCAGGCGGTGCTCAATGATCTCTCGCCAGCGGCCACGTTGATCGCTGCGGGATACACGCTGCCTTTTGACATGGATATGTTTACGCTCCGCGCGCAGCAGCTCCTCGACAGCGTCCAAGACGAGCTTGGCTGGATGTACGAGACGACCCACGGCGGCGAATCAGTGAAGGGGCGCATTAATTTCACGGTCTGGAGCGAGGTATTTAGTTGCCCCGAATGCGCGCATGAGATCGTTTTCGTTGATGAAGCCCTCGACAAGAAAACGAACCGTGTTCGCGATGAGTTTCCTTGCCCGTCCTGCAAAACGAAGTTGAGTAAAGACAATCTCGAACGAAGCTTCGAGACGCTGATCGACCCGTCGTCCGGCGAGCCCTGGAGGCGAGTTAGATTCCGACCGGTCCTTATCAACTACAAGGTTGGCGATCGCGAGTTCGAGAAGGTACCTGACGGCCTCGACAAAGCTCTTCTTGCTCGCATCGAGCGATTGCCGATCCCGGCTGCTCTGCCGACCATTGCGTTTCCGATCGACGAAATGGCACACGGGTCCCGTATCGCTCCCAAGGGATTTACTCATGCTCACCACTTTTTTCTGCCTCGCGCAGCGGCGGCCCTGAGCGGCCTCTGGTCACGGGCAGCTGCTGAGCAGGACACCACCACCCGCAGGATGCTGCTCTGGTTCATCGAACAGGCGGTCTGGGGCATGTCCGTGATGAATCGATATAGCCCCTCTCATTTTTCGCAGGTCAATCGCGCACTCAACGGGGTCTACTACATCGCGTCCCAGCACTCAGAAGTGAGCCCCTGGTACATCCTTGACGGGAAACTCTCGCGGCTGACGAAAGCGTTTATGGGGTCAAAGCTGCCGGGCACGTTTGCTTCCATCAGCACCGGCAGTTGCGCCGCGCTTCCATTGTCATCTCAGTCCGTCGACTATGTTTTCACTGACCCGCCCTTCGGCGAGAACATCTTCTACGCTGACCTGAACTTCCTCGTTGAAGCGTGGCATCGAGTGCGTACGGATGCCGCCCCCGAAGCCATTATCGACGTGCCCAAGAAGAAGGGACTCCACGAGTATCAGGAGCTCATGCGCAGGTGCTTCGCTGAGTACTTCCGGGTGCTGAAGCCCGGGCGCTGGATGACAGTGGTGTTCAGCAACTCAAGCAATGGGGTCTGGCGCGCGATCCAAGAGGCGATGGGCGTCGCTGGCTTTGTGGTGGCGGACGTACGCACTCTCGACAAGCAACAAGGTTCCTACCGGCAGGTGACTAGCAGTGCCGTGAAGCAGGACCTGGTCATCTCCGCGTATAAGCCGAGCGAGGCGCTCGAGAAGAAGTTCGTTCTTGGTGTTACGACCGAGGAGACCGCGTGGGCCTTCGTGCGCGAGCACCTTAGCCACGTGCCAAGATTCGTCGGTCGCGCGACTGAAGGCGAGGTCATATCCGAGCGGACGCCTCAGATGCTGCACGACCGTATGGTGGCGTATCACGTTCAGCATGGCGTCGGGGTCCCAGTTGGCGGGCCGCATTTCTTCACTGGGCTGGCACAGCGTTTTGCTGAACGTGATGGCATGTATTTTCTCCCCGAACAGGTAGCAGATTACGATCGGCGCCGAGCGAGTGTCGCTGAGGTTAAACAGCTGAGTCTCTTCGTGGTGGACGAGGCCAGCGCCATCCAGTGGGTGCGAAGAGAACTCACCTCGAAGCCTCGCTCAGCCCAGGAACTCACACCGGCATTTATGCGGGAGCTGCAGTCGTGGGCGAAGCACGAACAGACTATCGAGCTACGGGATCTGTTGCGGGACAACTTCCTAGAATTCGATGGGATGTCCCCGGTGCCGAGTCAGATCCACCGTTACTTAAGCACCAATTTCAAGGAGCTACGGAACCTCTCGAAGGACAACGCCGACCTCGTCGCAAAGGCCAAGGGTCGTTGGTACGTACCCGATCCCAATAAGGCGCTCGATTTGGAAAAGCTTCGCGAGAAAGCCTTGCTACGGGAGTTTGAGGACTACAAAATCGCAAAGTCGAAGAGGCTAAAGCTGTTTCGCACTGAGTCTGTTCGCGTAGGGTTCAAGGCAGCGTACGACGCAAAAGACTATGCCACCATCGTAAGCGTGGGGCAGAAGCTTCCCGAGAGCGTCCTCCAGGAGGATGAGAAGCTTCTCATGTACTACGACGTTGCCAGCATGCGAGTCGGGGAGTAGCTACTTGCTCGATCGCGGAGACTGGGCCATCGAGACCGCGAGCCAGTTGCCTTGCCAGATCGTGGACGTCGACGACGTCTGGGGTTCGCGCGCCTATCGCGTCTGGCTGCCCACACAGTTGACCGTGCGTCGCGTTGCAGAGACGAGCCTCATGCCATTCGGTATGAGGTCTGCGGACCTTGTCTGCTACGAGCTGACGTTCGTCAGCGCAGCGGCTCGGATCGCCGACGCGATGGCGCGGGATGCGCTTGTGGCGCCGCTCGAGGGAACAGTGACCCCGCTACCCCATCAGCTTCATGCGCTGGCGCGCGCCATGTCGAACGACCGCGTTCGCTATCTTCTCGCTGACGAGGTTGGACTTGGGAAAACAGTCGAGGCAGGACTGATTTTCCGGGAGCTGAAGATCCGCGGACTCGTTCGGCGGGTGCTCGTGGTCGCGCCCGCAGGCCTCGTGACCCAATGGGTGCAAGAGCTTAAAACTCACTTCGACGAAACCTTCCGACTCGTCATCCCGGGCGACCTGTCTGCGGTGCGGGAGCTTGTCGGGCTGGACGAGGAAGCGAACGCTTGGCGTCTACACGACCAGGTCGTTTGTCCCCTCGACTCCGTCAAGCCGCTCGACGCGCGTCGCGGCTGGACCCGGGAGCAGGTCGCTCGCTTCAACCGTGAGCGCTTCGACGACCTCGTGTCCGCTGGGTGGGACCTTATAATCATCGACGAGGCCCACCGTCTCGGCGGCTCAACGGATCAGGTCGCACGCTTTCGACTTGGTGAGGCGTTGGCACAGGCGGCCCCATACCTGCTTCTGCTTAGTGCGACCCCCCACCAGGGCAAGACCGACGGCTTCCGACGACTAATCTCGTTCCTTGACCCGCAGGCGTTTCCGGACGACGACTCAGTGAGTCAGGCTCGTGTCGCGCCCTACATCATCAGGACGGAGAAGCGACGTGCGATCGACCTGGGCGGCAATCCGCTGTTCAAGCCACGTCGCACGCAGCTTGTAGCCGTGACCTGGGGCGCCAGCGGCGCCGAACAGCAGGCGTTATACTCGGCCGTCACAGACTACGTGCGCGATGGCTACAACCAAGCCATTCAGGATCAGCGGCGCGCGATCGGCTTCCTGATGATCCTCATGCAGCGCCTCGTGACATCTAGTACGCGCGCAATTCGGCAGTCGCTTGAGCGGCGACTGGAAGTGCTTGAGTTGCCGGAGGGGCAGCTCTCTCTCTTCGGAGAGGACATCGGCGACGCCTGGGGTACCCTAGACAGTCAAGAGCAGCTCGATAGCGTGTTGAAGTCTCGTCTGAAGGGTCTCAAGAACGAACGGGCCGAGGTCGAGCTCCTCCTTTCGGCCGCGCGTCGGTGCGAAGCGAAGGGCCCTGACACAAAGGCCCAGGCACTCCTTGAGCAGATTCATCGACTCCAAAGAGAGGAAGCCGACCCTCTGGTGAAGATCCTCATCTTCACTGAATTCGTGCCGACCCAGGAAATGATCGCGGCGTATCTGCAAGTGCGTGGGTTTCGTGTCGCATGCTTGAACGGGTCCATGGGGCTCGACGAGAGACGGTCGGTGCAACGCGAATTCGCCAACGACGCACAGGTCCTCGTCTCGACGGATGCTGGCGGCGAGGGTCTCAACCTTCAGTTCTGTCACGTCATCGTTAACTACGACCTTCCGTGGAACCCGATGAAGATCGAGCAGCGCATCGGGCGCGTCGACCGCATCGGCCAGAAGCACGTCGTCCAGGCGCTCAACTTCGCGTTGCAGGACACCGTCGAGTTGAGAGTCCGTGAGGTACTGGAGGCGAAGCTGGCTAAGATCCTCGAGGAGTTCGGCGTCGACAAGCTTGCGGACGTCCTTGACTCGGAGGAAGGTGGTCCCGACTTCGAAGATCTGTACGTGGAAGCTATGCGCGAGCCCGACAGGGCGGTTGAGCGCGTGGAAGTGCTGGCGGCCGAGCTGAGAAGGCGAGCCCTTGCTGTCCGAGATGGGGCGAAGATGCTCGGACCTAGCGAGGTGCTGAGCGCCGATGCCGCCCAACGGTTGTCTGGAAACCGGATTCCGTTCTGGACCGAGAGGATGACCCTCGCGTACCTCCAAAGCAGACGGGACGTCGGTGCGCGCGTCGAGGTCGACGACGTAGGCTACAAGTTGCGCTGGCCAGACGGCACGGAACTCGCGCGCGCGACGTTCAACCCGAGTCAGGTGCACGGCGCGCTGCACGTCACGCTCGAGGACCCTCATATTCGGGACATTGCTTCGCAACTGGGGTTCTTCGTACCCGGCAGCCCGATCACGTCGATCGTGGTCCCAGAAATCTCTGACAAGGTAAGCGGCTTGTGGTCGCTCTGGCGTGTCGCGCTTGGTGGTGGCAGCAACCGAGCACGGCGGATTCTGCCACTTTTCGTGAGCGATGACGGACGTGAACTCGGTCCTACTGCGCGAGTCATCTGGGATCGCCTTTTAGAACTCGAGTTCGAGAACGTCCGCCTTCGGCCCGCTGCGTTAATCGGCGAATCGGCACGCGCCGCATACGAACAAACTCGCAATCAAGCCGAAAACGCCGGACGTCCGCTGTACGACGAGCTCCTCGGCAATCATCGCCGTTACCTGGATCAGGAGAAACAGAAGTCGGCTCAGGCCATCGCCTCGCGACGTCGGGCGATCGAGCGAATTGGACTCCCTCGGGTGCGTGAACACCGTCTCGCACAGCTCGCCGAGGAGGAGAGAACAACCGCTGCCGGCCTGGCCGCGCGATCGGCAGTCTTCCCTGAGCTTAACGCCATCCTTGTAGTGCGTCTGGCAGCTCCTGGGGAGCTGTAATGACAAGTGCTAACGGCCTGAACACCTGGCGCGATCCGATCCTGGCGCAGTTCACCAAGGAGATCGCGACGGTCGCTCGGCTCACCATCGTCGCTGACCCTGATCGACTGCTGACGGAGGAGGCCATTCTCGACGGAATTCGTGCTCGTGGCTTCGACCTGGTCCCCTTTGAGGATCACGTCGCTTTCCGGTACGCGTACGAGACTCGCTATCGGCAAGCATGGGATCGCGGAGACCAGACAAATCTGGTCGTTCTACTTCACACCCTTCAGGAGGACGTAACCAAGCTACCCTTCGACCTACTCGAGTACGCCCGGAGAGAGCGCAGGTTGCTTCGCTTCAGTCGCGCCGAGCTGTTTCCGCACCTCTCGCCGGCGGTGTTGGACGAGCTCGACAGCAGCGCCTTCGACGACCTTCACCATGCGCTCGCGCTTAATGAGCCCGGCGCGCTAGGAGACAACGCGACCAAGGACTTCCTCCTTCGCCACGTTTTTGAGATCTCGCCAGAGCAGATTCGCACCCCGGCCGATCTCCTGCGCGTTCTCTTACGGCGGCACTACCGCGCGCAACGGCTTCCGGCCTGCCTCGACGCTCGACTGATCGCGTTGCTAGAGGAGACGAAACGCTTCGCTAGCTGGCCGTTGGACACGCTCATCCCCCATCGAGAGCAATTCTTTGCCTTCTTGCAGGAGCGATGGCCCCTCTTTGTCCGCGGCCTGCAACCAACGGGACAGGCAGTTGCGGAATCCGTTGAGCCCTTCGGCTTGCGTGTCGCGGGTCCCACTGATTTGCCGTTCGACCACGACGACGTGCGGGTTTACATCGACAGCTTGTTTCTCGAGGGCGTTCTCGCGCCCACGTCACTGCTTACGAAGGCATCCGTTCGAGGATCGTGGGTTGCGGTTGGCGTACGTGGCGACGAGGTGGAAGATGCCCAGGTTCGCTTTGCGAGGCTCACAGAGATCATAGAGCGCAGTCTGCCCGGTGAAACCGATGGCTATCGTGCCTGGACGGAGACAGCCTGGCGCTGGGCCGAGTGGAGCGCATTGCGGTGGACCTTGGGCGCGCGAGCACTCAAGGGGAAAGCAGACGTCATCAGATCTCTGGAGGAGCGCATCGACGGCACCTTCACCCGTTGGATGCTCGCGCACTACGCATCCCTGCACAATGTGTCGTATCTGCCGTTGCCGGTCATGGTGCATCATGTGCCGCGCTACCTAGCGCATGGCTGGACGCCGGCATCTCGAGGAGGGGCGGCGGGAAAGCGAATCGCGCTGCTGGTCATGGACGGGCTTGCCCTCAGCCAATGGACGCTTCTACGCGCGCAGCTCTCGGGGCACAACCACCACCTGAGCGAGCACGCGATTTTCGCGTGGGTCCCGACGCTGACGTCAGTCTCACGTCAGTCCATCTTCGCGGGCGAGCCGCCCTTCTACTTCTCTGGGAGCCTCGGAACAACGCATAAGGAGGAGGCTCATTGGCGACGTTTCTGGGAAGATCGCGATGCGAGTCGCGCGGAGGTTGGATACATCTGCCAAAAAAGCCAAGAGCCCGACGAGGATCTTATCGACCGAGTGAAGGATATGGCGTCACAATCGAGATGTCGGGTTCTCGGTGTCGTTGTCGGCATCGTTGATCAGATGATGCACGGGGCGGTTACAGGCAGCGAGGGATTCCATGCGCAGGTTCGTCACTGGGGCGAGACGGGAGCGCTCCAACGCTTAGTCGAGGCTCTACTTGGGCTTGGCTACAAGATCGTGATCACTGCAGATCATGGCAACGTCGAGGCCATTGGGTTCGGCAAGCCGAACGTCGGGGCCGTCGCGGACGCACGCGGCGAGCGTGTTCACGTATTTGCCGACGACATAATGCGCACAAAAATTCAAGAGCAGTACCCCAAGACAATCATTTGGCCACAGATTGCGCTTCCCGAGAACTATCGAGCCTTGATTGCCGCGGAACGAAGAGCTTTTATCACGGAGGGCTCGCGAATCGTGGGCCACGGAGGGATCGCTCTTGAAGAACTGTTTGTTCCCTTCATCACCGTGCGGAGCGACTAGATGAGCGGCGAACGAAGGAAGCTCCTCGGCTTCGATCAGCGAGTTCGTCTGGAGTGGCTGGAAGCCGCAGGTGGGTACGCCGCGAGCGGCAAGAGCTACGACGAGATGCGTGATGCCCTCCTGGATCTTCTCGACGGTGTGGTCGGGGGCCGGCGATATGCGAGTGCGCGTTCAAAGACCGTTACCGTGCTCTGTCGTGTTTGGGGCGGCGTGGCTCCCGGAACCAAGGGCATTCGCGCCCGCGCGATCGATGCGCTCTCGCGGATCAATGCCTCAGAGCGCGTCGCCTTGCACTGGTCCATGTCACTCGCGGCCTATCCGTTCTTCTCCGATGTCGCATCCATAGTGGGCCGCCTTCTCGAACTGCAGGACGAAGCACCAATTGCACACATCGTTCGTCGTACTGTGGAGCTTTGGGGCGACCGTGAGAAAGTACGTGGAGGGTCTCAAAAGATCGTGCGCTCAATGGTGGACTGGGGGTGCTTGATTGAGGCGTCAAACAAGGGCGTCTTTCGAAGACGCACGCCAAAGCTGGTCGTTCGCGGGGAGCTAGCATTGATCCTTTCGGAAGCGCTGATTTTCGGTGGCGAGCAGTCAGCTATGCCGCTCCCACAACTCCTTCGTCATCCGGCCGCCTTTCCATTTCAGCTCGAAGTCACCGCTCACGATCTACGCCGGTCGCAGTGTTTCGAGGTCAATCGGCAGGGCTTGGACATCGACGTGGTGTCGCTGAGGGTGCGAGCGTAAGCGTGCCCAGGGTCTGCGGGGTGAGCGGGTCTCTAGTAGGGGCGCCGTGTATCGCCAGACCGCATAGTGAGGGGTAACTTTGGGGGTAACCGAAAGGTAGGTCTTTCAACAAGTCCCTTTAGATTCCATGCGTTGCATGGTGTACTCGATAGCCTCCCTGGCCAGTAGTTAAGTCATGGATGCTATGAGATATTTTGCCTCAAGCGGACATAATATTTTGTTCGAAGAAAACCCGGTCGAGGCCACCAGAGAGGCGGGGCTCATCATCAAGAACACGCACCGAATTTTGATAACGCGAGGCAAGAACGACTGTTACGCATATTTTGCCGACAAGGCATTAGAGGGACAATTCCGCGACCGGCTGATGGGGCATGTAGGCTTGGGTCTCTTGACCAAAGTGGCGGAACTGGACATGACCTATAGCGATAAGCCGGGCGGCCGTGATCTCTGATGCGCTACTGGTGGGTCAATCAAAATCAGACCTCCGACATGAAGTGCCGGGCGGCTACTTGTGGTCTCCGAAACGTAAGTCGAATGGGGCGGTTAACCCGTTTTACGAGTCGATGCGGGAGGTGGCGCCAGGCGATATCGTACTGTCCTTCGCGGATACACGAATTGCTGCAATCGGAATTGCTCGATCCCATTGCTATGAGTGCCCAAAGCCGCTTGAGTTTGGCTCCGTAGGAATGAATTGGAGTGACGTCGGCTGGAAAGTCGAAGTCCGTTTCACCGAACTCAAAAATCGGGTTCGTCCGGCTGACCACATGGAGATTCTGACTCCTCGGCTTCCCGATAGGTATTCGCCCTTGCTTCCCGACGGTAGGGGCAGCCAATCGGTCTACCTGGCCGAAATTCCGGCCCCCCTATTCGAAGCGCTGCGCGAGTTAATTGGATACGAGGCGAAGACAGCCTGGGGCGTCGCAGAGAACTGGGCAGATTCGGATGCCGCCAATGACGCACCCATGCGCGACGTAACGGTTTGGGAGGACCACGTTCGAGATTCTGTCGAGCACGATTCCGCAATACCAGAGACTGAGCGACAAGCCGTTATCCAAGCCCGACGAGGGCAAGGCTTATTTCGTCAACGGGTTTCGGTGGTTGAGAGGCGTTGCCGAATCACAGGGGTATCGAACCCCGAACACCTGCGCGCCAGCCATTGCAAACCTTGGCGAGATAGCTCAAATGAAGAGCGACTGGACGGGGAAAATGGTCTCCTGCTAACACCAAGTATTGATCATTTGTTCGACCGAGGCTTTATAGGATTTGAGGGATCAGGAAGACTTCTCGTATCGCCAGTGGCTCACAAGCCCTCGTTAGAAAGGATGGGAGTAAAGGTCGGCGAACAGATTAATGTTGGGGTCTTCGCCGAAGGACAACGGCGATACCTAGAGTGGCATCAAGCGTACGTATTCCTCAAGTCTCGGGTAACGGACGGCGCGCTGCGGGTTTAATTCAGCGTGTTCGCTTTCGCTGTCGCGCTCCCGAGCTATTTTTGAGCACCCCTGGGTCTGACGAAGACCATCCTCGACCAGACGGAATTTTATCGCGAAACAGTCGACACATTTGGAATGGCGCCCTATCAGGCTTTCGGCTTTGCCCTTATAAAGCTACATGAGTTCTCCGCTATCTGGCCGAGACTCGTATCAACCAAGGAATGGCGATGGCTGCGCTGATACCTCCCTATACCAGCTGCGCGCGCAGAATGACTTCAGGTGAAAGGCGGTTTGCCCAGCGCTTGGAATCACTGCTCGAGCCAGACTGTCTTTGCTGGTACGACGTACCCGTCGGAACGAAGTACCAACACCCAGACTTCGTGTTGCTCGATCACCGCGGTCTTCTGGTGCTGGAAGTGAAAGATTGGAAGCGAGATTCGATTCAAAAGATCAATCGAGTATCCGCGACCTTGCTAACTGTCACCGATCGGCATAAAAGAGCCGGGGATGATCGGCTTAATGGAGCCAGTTTTAGGTAGCTAAAACAGACATCCCAGAGGGGTTAAGAATGGGCAGATTTTGTGGTGTTGGCAAGCTTCGGTTTACTCGGTGGCGGAGCGACTTTGGGACTTCGACCTGAGGGCCCCTCAAGTTCGATGCAGTAAGCGTTGTGCCGGAGCCGATCGACAGTGGCTGAGGCGAGCAGCCGGTTATTCGGGAAAGCCTGGTCCCATTCGGTGAAATCCAAGTTGCTGGTGACAATCGTGGAGGCGCGTTCGTAACGCTCGGCGATCAAGTCATGCAGATCCTCGTCCTGGGGCGGTCGCAGGGGTTTAAGCCCAAAATCGTCAATGATGAGGAGCGGCACTCGAGCCAGAGTCGCGAGCTTGCGCTCGTAGGCGCTGGTGGCGCGGGCGGCGTTAAGCGTAGCGACGAGCTGAGCGCAGCTGGTGAACACGACATCGATGCCGCGCCGGATGGCGCAATGGCCGAGCGCCTGCGCGAGATGGCTTTTGCCGACACCGACGTGACCGACGATGAGTACTGGAGCATGTTCGGTGAGGTAGCGGTTGGTGGCCAGATCGTGAACGAGCGCGCGGTTGAGCTTCGGGAGTCGATCAAAGTCGAACTGATCGAGGGTTTTTTGGGTGCGGAAGGAGGCGCGGCGCAGGCGGGAGGTGAACTTCTTCTGCTCACGGCGCGCGATCTCGTCCTGGATGAGCAAGGCGAGAAAGTCGGTGTACGCGAGCTTCAGATCGATCGCTTCACGATTACGGGCATCAAGCGAATCGAGGATACCGGAGAGACGTAGTTGCTTGAGCAGCGGACCGAGTTCAGGGATGGGGTTCATCAAAGGCTCCTTGAGTGGTTAACGGACAGGAAAAACAGACTCAACCCGATCAGTGTCGGGTCTTGTCATCGGCATCGAGATCGAAGGTGAAGAGCGTCTGGGCATCGCGCTGGAAGCGAGCATCGCGGCCATACACGAAATCGCTCTCGGTGCGCGCTGTCGGTAGCGGCAACCGATCGAACCCACCGGCGAGGATCGTCTTGACGGTGGGATACGAGGGCGAGGCATGCGTCAGGGCCCGCACGCAGGCGGCCTCGAGCCGCTGGCGGCCATAGGTATCGGCGAGGTGCAACACGTTTTGCGCGCTGCGCAGGCGCTCGAGAATCCGATCACTCAGCAGCTGATCGATCAGCGCAGCGCAGCTCGGGCCGATGTCGACCGCTTGTTGCAAGCACCAATGCCGGTCGTGGGCGAAGAAAGCGCGCGCCTCGGGCGGCAAGTGATCGGGGTTCGTGCGCCGACCGCCGGGGCTGCGGCACCGCAGATGGGTGGCCACGAGGCGATAATCTTGGAATATCGCGACGGTCAGATCCGTGGCGCGCAACCACAGCGTCTCGCCGACCAGGGTGAAGGGCGCCGAGTACAGGCTGTAGTTGAATTTTACGTGGCAGTCACGGTGCAAGATCAGCCGGTGCCAGGAGCCCAAATCTGGTGCCACCGCCGGCAGCGGTTGCATCAGCGGCTTCTCGACCGCAAACAGATCGAGGGGTCGCTCGCGCGTCGTACCGTGAATGCGAACGCCGGCTTCCTCGCTGACCCATCGACGCGCCTGGGCGTTCAGATCCGCGAGGTCCCGGAAGATGCGTGTCGGCAGGAAGTTGCCCTTCACGTATTTGACGCCGGCCTCGACGATACCCTTCTTGGCGGGATCCGCCGGCGGGCACGGATCAATCTTGAACTGATACCCTTCGGCGCACTCCGCGTACGCACGCTGCACCAACGGATCGCGGACACAGGCGCGCGTGATCGCGCACTTCGGGTTGTCGATGATGAGCCGCCGCGGGACCCGCCCGAACCACTCGAACGCCCGACGGTGCAGTCCGAGCCAGGTCGGCACCGTCTGATCGAACACGAACTCAACGTACTGGTGGCGCGAGAAGCACAGCGTCATGACGAACGCCCATGCGCGTCGCATCTGCTGGCGCTCGGGATCGAACAGAAACGGACCGGCGCCGAAATCGAGCTGCGCTGCTTCGCCGGGTGCGAAGGTCAGCCGCACGGTCGTCGCCGGTGGCGTGCTGGCATGAATCTGCGCGAGCATCCGCCGGACGGCGGAATAACTGCCGCGAAATCCGTGCTCGCGCCACAGCGCGGCGTGGATCGCCACGCCGCCGACGCCTTGCCCGACCCAGCGTTCGACTTGAGCGCGATACGGTTCAACCGTGGAAATCGTGCTGCTGGCGCGACGGGGTGCGTTAATAACCGCAGCGATCGCGGCGTCATCGGGCAGCGGTACTTCGGGCTTCAGCCACCCTTGGGCGCCGGCCAATAGCCGAAAAACCGCGACCTTCGGTCGGCCCATCAGTCCGGAGCGGGCAATGTCCCGATCCGAATCGCCCTGCCGCAATCGCAGCAGGACCTGACGATACTGAAACATCTCGAATCTCCTTCGGCCCATCGCACTCCCCAACGACAAAAATCGTCAGGTTAGCGTCTGGCCGCTAGTTCGAGATGCCCGTCTTACCCCTTGAAACTGGCTCCAATATGCCGATCAGCGGGTGGCTCCATTATGCCGATCACGCCCTGGCCTCATTACGCCGATCATCCGCTGGCTCTAATATGCCGATCACGTCCTGGCTCCTATATGCCGGTCGGTGACACCTTGGGATAGTACTGTCGCAGTAGTCCGTTCGTGTTCTCGTTGCTTCCGCGTTGCCATGGGCAATAGGGATCGCAGAAATAGACTTTTACATCGGTAG